>Ga0209960_1000489_pt1 | contig 81981 bp, 75 predicted proteins | sample ThiBiot_500_plan_2_FD_183947 | JGI IMG/M metagenome (GOLD analysis project Ga0209960, IMG submission 183947) | Wastewater bioreactor microbial communities from Cape Town, South Africa - Thiocy_expt_500_plan (SPAdes) | ecosystem: Engineered > Bioreactor > Thiocyanate-remediating >... | reverse complement strand
CACTGCTTCATACCAAGAAGTTGCCTTCCTCGCATGAGTGAGTAGGTTACTGCCGACAGAACAACAGGTTTGATCATTCATTAGAGTGTCAAACAGTCTCATAAGGCCTCCAAAGTCGCACATCTTCAATCACTTCAATTGGTTGTATTTTTCTACCTTCAACATAATGTTTAGGCGTTTCGATTTCCTCATCTTTGTTCTCAAATTCAAGAGGTTTAAAGATTAAAAGTTTCTGTTTCATTGCTCACATCCTTTAAAATCGCTGTTATTTATTTTATCTCTCTTATAAAAGAATCCTATATCTTTGGCGTCACTAGGTAGAGTTAGTGATAAGCTTTGAGAAACAAGTTGCTTCTCTCGGTTTGACGCTGAAAAAACATCCTCTTTATTAAAAAGATTGGAAGAAGAAGGTTGGGTTGGGGAAGTCTTTCCTTCTTCTTCCGTCTCTGGCGGGAGGGAGGCGCCAAAGCTGTTTATTTCGTATACATCTATTAGGAAATGGTGAACTGTGTGACCTAAAACTTGTTCTAAGGCTTTCTTTATTTGGTCGTATAAATTCTTTCGAACCCAATCTCTTACAAATAGACTATTGGAATGAATGAAAATTTCTTTATCATTATGTGATTTAATATCCATCTCTAGGAGCCACTGTTTAACTAGAAGAGCTCCTACTCTTTCAATCATATGGTGACATACTGCAATCCAAAGAGGATGTTTTCCTGAATTATTTATGATTTCTCTAATTTCTTCTTCTTTTATTTCTTTTGAAATATCTTGAGAAATGACTTCTCTGTCACCAAGAGTATATTCTCCTGCTTCAATCTTATAGTAAGTATCAGGTTTAATTGCCCATGTAAGCCAAACTTTAAAACCTTTACCCCCCTCACCCATCAAAAACTTAGATGAGGCAATCTTGCGGCAATAAAATCTCCAACTCTCAAGAGAATTATTGAAAATGGTTTGATAAGAAAGAATCATACTTAAAATCAATGACTCTGTAAGTTGGGTAACCTCTACTTCTCCAATTTCTTCAATCCAAATTTCTTTCATTTTAATAGCTAATTTCTTCTCCTCATCACCTTTAGAAGAAGAAGTCTTTGTAGTAATCTCTGGTTGTAATCTCTGTTCCTTATTATGTTTGTAACTGAGTGACCCGTCCGTTTGTGTCATTTTGACCTGATCAAGCGTTTCATTAGTGACTTCACCGTTTGTAACAAATTGACCAGATCGTTCGTTTACTTGGTCAAGTCTCTCTAATTCCTCATAATTTATTGAATACCATTTACGATGATTAAATTTTTCTTCACTTAGTTTTTCGCTTAATACGAGTTTTTGCTTCTCAAGAGAATAGATAGCTCTTTTGATTGTTTCTTTCGACCAAAATGGGAATTGCTTATGCCATTCTTCATATGAATTGTAAACCCAGTGACGACCTTGTATGTAATTTTTGTTATGATATGCATTGAGCCAATAATGCATCTGTTGAAGAATCATGGCCTCATTAAGACCTATTTTTACAGCTAAAGTAGGCAGTACTTGAAGGGGATTTTCATTGATTAAAAGGCGGCTCATGAGCTTAAGCCTTCTTTTATAAGGGGTAATATTTTAAAAGGTGAATTTAAAGTGGTAAGAGAAGCTGCTCGTTTAACGCATAGGTTGTATGCATATAATGTGCCTAGACATATACCCATAACATGTGCAATATTAAACATGCATACCTTCCTTCACTGGTTGGTTTGTTCAAGAAGCCCGCAGTTGACGTCGAAATCATATATGCGGGCTTTTTTAATTTTTTTACATGCTCCGTTCTTTTATTCCCTTAAAAAGTTCCAGTAACCCGAAGATTACTGGAAACAAGTTTACAGGGAGGCTTCTCGAGATAATTTTTCTCGAGATTTAACACGGGAGCCGCGTTAAACTTTTTATATTAGTTAAACAAGAAATCTTTATTGTTCAAAAAATGAACTAATAAGTAAAGTTAACTAATTATATTTCTTTTAAAAATTATTATTTTAATCTTCCTGTTTTATAACCCCAAAGTACATATACCATATTTTTAAATTAACAATTGTTGCATGTCAAGAAATATTTTAACTTGTTATCATTTTGATAGCTTTAAGCAAATTAGAAGAAAACTTTATGGTTTCAAAATTACTAAAATGTAATGATTATTTATTGCCCATATTAATCACTGTATTGTTTGGCTTTTAGTTTTTTATAAGTATTAAATTACTAAAAATAATCATTATACTTGCAATAAAGACATTTGATGAAGGTAAGTCTTGCCATATAAACCAGCCGAGCATCATTGATATAGGAAGCGTTAAATAACTCATTAATGAAATTGTTGTTAAGTTATGAATTCTTAATCCGTAAGTATAAAGGAAACTAGCCATAATATGTAATAATGCCATACTTGAAAATAGAATTAATTCTTTTGTATCAATGTGCATTTTTCTGTAGTCAACAAAAAGTAATGCTATTCCTATACAGCACAAGCTATAATAAAATATAACAGCAAATATCGTTTCTGATGCAGGCATTTTTTTAAATACTAAAACAGCCATGGCTACACAAAAAGCTGCCCCTACCGCATTTAAACCATATAAGCTAAACGCTTCATTACCAGGCTTAAATGCTATAAATATGCCTAATAAGCAAACGACAAGCGAGGTTAGATGTTGTCTTTTAATCTTTTCTTTAAACATAAATATACCAAGTATTGTTAAAAGGATTGGATAAAGAAAGTAGATCGCCTTATATGTATAAAGCTGAAGCCCTGAGAGGGCTTTGGTTGCAAAAAGCATGCTCCCTGCTGAAAAAAGCGAGCGTAACAAATGCATTTTAATGTTTTGAGTTTTTAGGTCAGCTATTTTTTTCATTAATGCTGTAATTATGATTAGAAACAAAATTAGTAACGAACTTCGGTAAAGCAGTATTTCATATGTGGTGTAGGTCTTTGCAGAAAGCTTTAAGAGGCTTTCAGATAAACAGAATAATATACTTCCTGAAATCAAAGAAAAATATTGAAAATACTTATTATTAATTAATCTATTTATCATTTCTTTCAATTTATCTCTTTATATCTTGTAATGTGATATCTAGACAAATTTATTGCTACTTTTGTAATAGCATTATATGTATCGACTATAATAGTAGCTTATCTATAATAAATGAAAATTTTTAATGATAAAGGGCATTTATATTTAATGAATCCTACAAAATTAAATATACCAAATGATATAGACTGGGATTTGCTTAAGAGATTTAATATTTGCACACATTCCAGCAGTTTTGTTGAAGCAGCAAAGAAATTAGGTACCAGCCAAGCATCTCTTCTTAGGCAAATGGATGTTTTAGAGACAGAATTAGGAAAGAATTTATTTGAGCGTACAGCCAAATATCGTTCAATGGAATTAACGCCAGATGGTAAACTTCTAAAAAGCATTACTGATCAAATCTTTGAAATAGTTAAGAAACAAGTTGTTGAAAATATTACTAAGAAAACAGTAAGCTATGAACCAAAAAAAAATATTAAAATAATTACAACTCCAGGTCTTTCTATTACAGCTCTTCCAGATCCTATTGCTGCGTTTATGGACTTAAACTCAAATATACGTTTTGAACTTGTTACAGAGACCACGCCAAGAAAGCTAAATTTAGGGGAAGTAGTTATTAGGAATGACTTGCTGCAACAGACAAACTTGGCTGTGAATCTTCTTATAACGCTTGTTTCGAATTTTTATGCTTCTAGAAAATATTTAGAAAAATACGGAATACCTCAATCTTTTAATGATTTGATTTATCATAAAGTTTTATCATTTGCATATTTTAATGTTTCAGCAACTGACTTGTACACGCTTAGGCATGATAGAAGCACGTATTTAGAGCCTACGATTCAAAGCGGTTATATTGGCTTTCTAGTTAATATGGCATTAAAAGATCAAGGGATACTTGAATTACCTGAAATCCATCCTGCAACAAAAATACTAGAAAAGATTATAACAATACCTTCCCAAACCATGGACATTTTCGTTGGATATTTAGATGTTGCAGAACAAGATCCCATTATATACAATTTTATTGAATTTTTACTTAATTTTTTCAAAAGATAGGAGCAACCATGATATCAAAGACAACTCCAACCAATGATCTATTTCAAATAAAAGAAGATTTGGAAAGTAAAATAAATGATTGGTATATACCCTGGTAAGTTTTAAGTGTTGATATCAACCTATGAAGGCCACGGTTTTGCTGTATGGGATGATTTTTTAAGTAAAGAAGATCATCGACTTGTATGGAACTATATTCAGAGCGAAACTCTAGAATTTGTTCATCAAAAAAAATGGGTTAAAGCATTTCGATTAACTGATGGAGAGCCTTTATGGGGTCCGCCTTACCTTTCTGATCCTTATACACCAGACATAAAAAGCGTTGTATATCCTACTAAAAAAGGAATTGACCTTTTTATCTCTGAACTTAAAAAATTGGCACCTCAGTGCAAGCATATTATTGGTAAACAAGGTCAAGACTGGGCTTATTTTTTTGCTCGTGCTTATATTTATCCTAAAGGTACAGGATTATCATGGCATAGGGATAATGAAAACAGTGCACAAGGTGCTTTTGTTTATTATGCACATCAAGAATGGGACCCTCAATGGGGTGGGGAATTTTTGATCTCTTCTTATGAAACACAAAAGTTAAAATATCCTGAATCAGAACTTTATGGTGGCGAAAAGAAATACTTAGGGTCACATTTAGATAATATCTTTGAAAAAGAAGCTTTATTAAGTTCAGGTATAGGGACGTATATTATGCCTAAGCCAAATAGGCTTGTAATAATAACTTCTGGTATTATTCATTGTATTAAAAAGGTAGAAGAAGCTGCGGGAAACAAGGTCAGGGCTTCTATTACCGGTTTCTTCCAAGACCCAGCAATGCTTTTAAAAAATAATAAAAATTGATTACTTTTTTAATGCTTAAATTAATAAGGTAGTGGGGGTGATTGCGAATCTCTAAGCCTTCCCTGTTTAAATTTTTTAGTTCTTATGATTAGGTAAATTTTATTACTTTTTATTAACCTAAAGCTCCCTCCCCCATAAGCTTTTAGAACTGTATTTTTGAAGACTACGGCAGCCCCCTGCTGCCTTTGTTAATTTGAATATATAATAACTCTTTAGAACTTTACAAGTAAAAAGTTATTGATTTTATTGCATTTTATCTCAATTGTTGCGATATGAATTTAATATCTCACTTTTTACATTGGTTAATGTATCGTTAATCATTTAATAAGGTATTGTTAAGATTATATTAACTTACTATTAACCATTTATAAAAGTTCATCGTAAGATACATATCTTATACTATGCAAAAATGTGTCTATATCTTGAAGTTGATTTGAATCTTTTAAAGTAGATGGAATAATGCCGATTGTATTATTATTGAATTCCCAATGAGTAAGAAAATCAAAACCTCCCCAAAATGAGAGGTCTTTATGATCATCAATATTATCACTAATCGTGATGATATTTTTTATTAATAATTTACGACATATCCATAAAGCATTCTTTAAAATACTTTGGTAAAATTTATGTGTAAGCTCTTCAAACTTATCAGCATCATCATGAATATTACTATCTGCATCAATATGATAACCAATATCTCTGATAATTAATGCTGAATCTGTGGTTGGTTTATCAAAACTCATCAAGATATCATTGTTATTACTTGAATGAGAAAAGGTAACTTTCCCTATAAGGCCTTCATCTTCATCAATAAAAGCAAGATAGATGTCTTCTTTATGTATGAGTGCAGGATAAAATGTATCAATCAGCTCAAGGTTAAGCTCTATAGTCTCTAATAAATTATCAAAAGTATGATTATTCCAGAGTTCATGATAAAGTTCTTTGTTTTTGAAAATAACAAACATTGAAGTTTTCTACTTTATCCTTTTTCTTTTCTTATTTAATCTAGTTGGAGATGTTTCTCCTATGATCATTTCTTGAACTTGCTGAATTAATTGTTTGGATAAATCTCCTTTTTGGATCCTTGTCCCTAAATAAATTCCGATAAAGAATGAAAGTAGGATCAAAGCAAAAGAACCACTTAGCCCTATCATAACACCGATACAGAAAAAGGAGAAAATTAATAAAACGGCATTAGATTTTATAAATGTTTTTAGATTTATCATAATTTTTCTCTTGAGCATTAAATTACCCTTAGACACTGTAATTAAGGTGTAAATTTTTATTATCTAAAACCTTTTCTAATGCTGATAATATTTGATAACGATACTTTCTATTGATATAATCACGGTGAAATAAGCTTGGAGCTTTAAGATTTATTTTATCTCCTTGGTAAGAGACTATATCGATCTCTTCGAACCATTGCTTAAAGGCTAGCATCCCAACTTTTTTCATTAATTCAATTCCAGCTTTGATCCACAAAGGGTTTTTGGAAGAATTTAAATGTTTTTCTTCAATTTCAGCTTCTTGTTCAGTCGTCAGAATTGTTGCTTCTTCCTTCATTTTGCGATCATTGAGGATAAATTCACCTGCTTCAATCCTTTCATAATTCTCAGACTTAATGGCCCAAGTAAGCCAAGCTTTAAAGGCCCCCCCCTTCCCTTCTCCCATTAGGAATTTTGACGAGGCTATTTTGCGGCAATAACTACGCCAATTTTCAAGTGATCCTTTGAAAATAGTTGAATGCGAGTCATAAAGGCGAGATACTAAAGTTGAACTCAAGTACTTAATTTCACACTCCCCTACTTCTTCCATCCAAATATTTTTCATTTCTTCTGCTATTTTTTTTGCTTCAGTAAAATCATCTGATTTTTTAGTTTGAGCTTTAATTTTGGTATCAATAGAAGATGAAGTAATATTTGTAAAACTATCTTTATTCTTCCCCCCTATAGTCCCCCCATAGGAACGACAATTTGTGTCGTTACTGGAACGGATATTTGAAAGAGAACTGTTAGTACTTTTAAGGATTACCTTATCCTGAGGAATAGAAGTTTTTTGGGAGATCTTTTTAGGATTTGAAATATTTGTTATCGGTAATGTTTTTTCTTTCTGTTGATGTAACTCTGAATTACGAATAAAGAACATTTTATGAGTTTTCCGATCGTGATAGCTTGCATAAAGCTTACCCTGGAATTTATCTTTAGCCTCTCTAAAAGCCGTTTTGCTATTGTAACGGATACCTATTAAGTCGAAAATAGCATTAAAGACACGCCTTGAAATTCCAAGTTCTTCGGACCAGCTATCCCCAGCTTTATAGAGAGGGTGATTACAAGGCTCTAAGAATTTATAAAAGCCATTAGGTTTCTTAGAAAACCAATAATCTAGCTGACCTCTTAGCAGCCCCAAGTATGGTGATTTTAACCCAGGTTCCTGGGTACGGTAACGTAATATTATAAACGATTTCTTCGAGCACAACCCATTATTAGGTAAAACACTCATTTGTTTTCTCCTCATGTTGAGGTGCTACAAACAAGCATTACCCTTGACAAAATCAGTTATAAACGATAATGTCATTTCATGTTGGTGTGGTGCTATGCTTGCTTATGGGCACCTTATTATAAAATCGAGGCTCGGGGCCAACCGAGCTTCGATTATTCTAAATCCTTAAGATGACTTATTAAACTTCTTGATTTTTCTAACCTCTCTTTTTCAAGTTTTTCTCTCGCTGCTTGTAAAAACCATGCTGATCGGCTTAAAAAGCTTGCAGCACATAGTGTATCTATCTCTTCCAGCATTGATTTTGGCAGAGATAAGCTAATTTTTGTACTAATGTCTGTTTTTAGTCGTCTACTCATAAAAATCTCTTTTTAGTCATTATTAACTGTCACTAAAATGTATGTAAAGAGAATATTTTGTATTCCTTTTTCATATTATATGTGCATATAATGTACATGTTGCAATGTGTATAAGTGTGCACATGCTTATATGTACATGTACATTTTTTTAATTTAGGGATTTACTTATAATTAAGTATGTACAAATGTACACATGTACATCTGCATACATGTTTAGATGTACATAAATGGTGATAACATATAGAAATTTTATTGGAAAAAAAATGAAGAAAGTAATTACTTTAGCTACTTCTAAAGGTGGAGCAGGAAAAACTACATTAGCAAGAAGCCTTGCTTGTCATTGGTTTAACGTAGGAATAAAGGTAGGTGTAATAGATGCCGACCCTCAAGGAAGTATTATTAATAGGCATAATCCTGAGGGACCTTTGAAGGATCTCTTAATCATAGCACAGCCAGAAGAAATTGTAGATAATACAATAGCAGATATGAAGGAAAATTGTTCAATTGTATTAGTTGATACTGGAGGGTTTAGGAACAGAACGACAATTAAAGCTCTTATAGCTACCGACATTGCTTTAATTCCATTAAAACCATCAGCGGATGATGTCTCAGGAGCAATAGAAACTTACAATTTGATTAAAGAACTTAATGAAACGCCAGAAAGAGTAGATAATCCAATTAAATATAGAATGATACTTACTATGACCCAGCAAGGAACAGTTATTTCAAGGCATGTGCGTGATGAATTAAAGAGTATGGGATATTTTATGCTTGAAAGTGAACTGTACCATCGAGTTGCTTACCCCGAAGCAGCAATACAGGGGTTATCCCCTAGTTTAACAGATCCAGAAAGTCCAGCAGCAAGAGATATATCAAGAATTGTAGGCGAAATTAATAATTTATTATAATTAGTTAAAAAGGTATATGTACATGTCAATATGTATATATGTACAATTATGAAAATCAAACTAACGAAATTATTAGAGTAAAAAGTATGAGTAAAAAATTAGAATCAATTCTCCAAAAAGTTCCACCTGCTACAGTGACGTCGTTTAATAAAGAAATTCAATTTGAAGAAAAAGTATTAATTGAAGAAGAGCAGATAGTAAGATTAATAGCTCAAGTTCCCTTTAAAGTTAAAAGACGACTTAAACAGTATGTTGCTGAAAATCCAGGTGAGACAGAAAGATCAGCAATATTAAAGGGATTAAAGCTTTTAGGGATTAAAGTGGAAGATAAGTACTTACACGATCTTAGATCTACTAGAAATTAAAAAACTTTTAATATTATAATTTTCTAAGAGCTTTATGTATATATGTACACATTTATACATATACATGTGTACATATATGTATTTATGTAATTATTGTTAACAAAAATCCTAAGCCATTCGTTACATGCTCAATACTTTTTAGTAATCTTAATACAAAGAACGGAAATAGATTAAAGATTAACTGTGATAAAATACATATTACAAAAAAATGTACATATGTACATATGTACAAATAAACAAGTTGACATTTGTGTATATTATGCTGCTGAATATTATATATATTTTAATAGATGTACATATATACATATTGACATGTACATATGAATAATTTAAAATAGTAACCTATAAATGGCTAAGTTGAAAAAATTTTTTGAAGTTGCTCAAGCTTTCCTAAAATTAGGAAGTTATTAAAAGAATGATTAATTTTTTAAAGCCATCGGTATTAAGATATAAAGAGGAATGAAAAATGTCAGGTTCGGTAAATAAAGTGGTGTTGGTTGGTAACTTAGGAAAAGATCCAGAAATTCGTGTTGCTCAAGATGGTACAAAGATAGCTCAATTATCTGTTGCCACATCTGACTCTTGGAAAGATAAGCTGACAGGAGAACGTAAAGAAAAAACAGAATGGCATAGAGTTGTCGTATTTAATCCTAATATTGCTGATGTTTGTGAAAAATATCTGCGTAAAGGCGCTAAAGTCTATTTAGAAGGACAGCTGCAAACTCGTAAATGGACAGATCAAGCTGGACAAGAAAAGTATACAACTGAAATTGTATTACCTAAATTCAAGGGTGAGCTAACAATGTTAGATGGTCGCTCAGAAGGAGAGGGGAGTACACCAACTATGGGCTATATGAGTCATATAACTCCAGATAATTCTTCTTCAAACAATGTAAGCGATTTACCGTTCTAAAAAATTAATTATAAAAAGTTATTGAGTAGGGGTAGAGGTTAAGAAACTAACCTCACCCTTAATTGATAGCTTAAGCTGTTATTTATTAACAGCATCCTTTAGCTCTTTGCTTGGCTTAAAGGCTGGAATTTTACTTGCAGCAATTTTAATTTCTGCACCTGTTCTTGGGTTTCTACCTACGCGAGCGGCTCTACCATTTACTTTAAAGCTTCCAAAACCTGTTAGGCGAACTTCTTCACCTTTACGAAGTACTTCTTTAATTGAATCAAAAACGCCATTAAGAGCCTGCTCAGAAGCTTGCTTTGTTGTTCCAGTTACTTTTGCAATTTCACTAATTAATTCAGATTTATTCATTTATTGTTCCTTTCATTTAACACTTGAGACCTTACCACAGCGAACTGTTGAGGAAAATCATTGAATGTATGAGGTGATGAAAAGTGTCGGAAAACATTGGATTAACAACATCCTACTATGTTCTACAATTTTGAATTGAGTAGCTATGCAAATTACTAGTAGAGGATGTCCGATAATTATTGTCGGATTATTAACCATAAGCAATATGTTCATTATAGGGTTAATCGGACACTTTTTGATATCTAAGAAAGTATATAGACTAAAGCTAGTTATAACCATATGATATTATCTTCTAAAGTTGACATTCTGCTAAATTAAATTAAAAATAGCTATTAGTATAAAAGCACTAGAGGAGGGGGAAATGCTTAATAACCTTATTTTTAAAGGAAATATGGTCAAAAATTTATCAGTAATATTTGTATCTTTAGTTTATGCTTCTTTTGCTTATGCTAGTAATTTTTCGCTTTATGATACAGAGCTTAACAAACTAGATTTAAAGAAAACCGTTCGAGTACTTGCTATTGATGGAGGAGGGATTAGAGGTATCATCCCTGCAACTATTCTTGCGAATCTAGAAGAAAAACTCAGCGCAGAATTTAATAGGAAAATTCATATTTGCGATTGTTTTGATATTATTGCTGGTACGTCCACAGGAGGCATCATTGCTCTAGCTCTTAATGTTCCAAGTGAAGAAAATCGTAAACTTCCTAAATATGAAGCTAAAGAAATAGCACAACTTTATGAAAAAGAAAGAGATAAGATATTTCCTAAAAAGTGGGGTTTCGTAGGTTCTTTGCTAGATTCTATAAAAAACACGCTTGATCCAAAATATCCTTCTCAAGGTATTGAAGAAGTACTTCAAAAATATTTTAAGGGGCATAAGCTCCAAGAAGCGCTTACGCGCACATTAGTTATGGCTTATAATTTACATCAAAATAAGCATACTTTATTAGACAGTAAAGAAGCAAAGAACAATAAATCTGAAGACTTTTTGATGAGAGATGCTGCACGAGCAACATCTGCAGCGCCGACTTATCTAAGCGCGGCGAATATTAAAGGTATGGATGAATTTGAGCATAGCTTTATTGATGGAGGAATTACAGCAAATAATCCCACGTGGAAAGCATTTGAAGTAGCTTTAAAAGATTACCCAGATATGGAGCAATACTTTGTTGTTTCTTTAGGTACGGGGAAAGCAGAGTCTCCCAATCTCCATGCTCAATTAGCTAAAGGAGGCCAATTTAATTGGGCTCGCTATGTAGCGCCTATGATGATGGATAGTGCAAGTCATCTTGTACATGAAGCTATGCAAAAATATGCGAAAGTATCACCTAAAAAGGTTTTTTACAGTCGTTTACAGACAAGACTACCTCTCGAAGCTACAGAAATGGATAATACTGATCATCTCAATATTAAAACGCTACTTAACAAAGCACGTGAAACCACTGAATCAACCAAATACAATAAGGTATTTGAATTTTTATCTTATTATTTTGAGCGTGCAGAAGGGTATTCTAGAAGGCAAAATAATAACATTCCTCGTGCACTGCCATTTAATCAAGGGATGGCGTTAAGCTTAAACGGGATAAATCAATATGCAGAAATACCTGAAATATTAGACACACCTTTTGCTGTAGGTAAAGGTGCTTTTACGGTGGAAGCTTGGTTTAAAACCGCTTCTTTAAGCGATGTTAAATGTATTTTTAGGTTTGGGCAGGCATCACCTCATAGTGATGCTACAGTAGCACTTCAATATGGTAAAATTATATTTGGTTGTTATAGTATTGGTTGGTCTGGATGTTCAGGAAACTTATTGCTTTCTGATGATAAATGGCATCATATTGCTTATACGCGAGATGGAAATATTCAAACTGTATATCTTGATGGCATTGAAGCAGGACAAGATAATAAGTATGATCCTGACATAAAAAGTGGCTATCTGCGAATTGGTTATAATACTCCAGGATCAAGTCCAGAGGATGCTTATTTCCCTGGTCATATAAAAAATGTCAGATTCTGGAATATTGCTCGTAATCTTTCTGAAAAACAAAATAATTTTGATGCAAATAACTTAACTCTTTCTAACGATTTGATCGCTTACTGGAGCTTTAATGAAGAAGACAAGGATAAGGCTCATAATTTAGTAACTGATAAATATCATCTAAACTTAATTAATGCACCTGCCCGCGTAAAGCTATGAGTTATTATATAGGTGGATAAATATGATAATCTTAAAATATATCTAAGAATCTTAGGGCAGCACTTCTTTTGATTAAAGAAGTAAAAGATAGTGGCTTATTAAAACTTTCTTTACTGAAAGCTATTAATTGAAAGGAGAATTGATGCCTAAGAGATTGCTTGGCAACAATTCTCAATTTGAAGTTTAGGAACCCTTAAGAATTCCTGAGTCCTCGGTTTATAGCCTTACCTGCCATAAGAAGATCATAAGCTCCAATAGGGGTGCCTACTTCCTTAAGGTATTTTCTAAGATCTGCTGTATATTTTGCATCTTAAGCATTACACTCTGTCATTTCTATTTTATTTATTAAGCTTTTCCAAACTGTATCAATCTTTCTTATAATAACAGGATTTTTAAAGACCACTTCTAAGAAAACAATCTATCAGCTGAGCTCGGGATGATAAACCAGCTTTATCTTTTACGCGAATAAGATGAGCATCAACAGTTTTAGGTGAAAGTAAAAGATCATTTGCAATTTCTTTCATACATTTACCTTGAGCTAACTTTGAAAGGCATTCCTTTTGTCTTTGAGTTATTGCAATATTACCTCTAGGACTTATTATATAATAATGTTTTAAGCTTTTAGAATACGGTTTAAACAGCGATCCAGTATCAATTGATAAAATATTTTCATTATTGTTTAATGTAGAACAATGAATACGACCTTGTTTTTCTAATTTATCAATAATATCTGCAGCAATTTTAGAAAAATGTATTCCAAATGATTTTAAATAGCCGAAGTATTTTGAAAAAAGTAATACACTATGTATATTTTCTTGAGGTGCTGAAAATCCAAAATTCTCTAAATAGTCTTTACGGTTGGCTATTATATTAAACGAGTAATAAACCTTTTGCTCATTAACAATAAAGTTGATATTTGAGGGTGAAAAATTATTCAAGACGGTAAAGGGAGTATAAATTATTTTGCTTTCTTCTGAAGGCCAATATTTGGGATGGAAAGCTTTTTCATTCCAAAAATTAAAATGATTATTATCAAGCATAAATTCAAACCAATTCTCGTTTATACCTAGATCAATAAATGATCCATTTGAATAGAATCGAGTATACCAAAAATGATTAAAATTATATTGATTTAAGAAAGGCAAACATATCTGTTTTACAGCTTTCATGTAAGGGAGGTAAATTCCAAGGATGGTATCTTTATCCATAATAGCACTCCTTTATACCTTTTATAGTAAAGTATATATGTTTACTAATATATTTAATAGATAAGAATAGTAATAATACTATTAAAAATATATGATTATTGTCGTGTTCTACTAATTAGGATATTTCATGTAAGAAATTTTCCCTACATCATTTTGTCTAATATTCTTTATTCATTATTTTATTTAGATTTGGAATATAGCTTCATTTTTCTAAAAAACAATACATGAAGCTAAAGCACAAATATATTTCTGTGTTTTCTAAACAAAATATACGAATTAAAAGAAAAGGAGATAGAAAATGGAAAAATACAAATACTCAAAACTATTGTACATTTTTTTTGCTTATTTCTTACAGGGAAACAATTAATGGCTGACCCCCCAGAGGATCATGAACAAAATTGTACTATTCCTTCAAAACCAAGTCATCCTGTACAAGAATGGCAAACACAGAGCGCTCAAAGTTCTACTAAAAATGTTAGAAAAAGTACAAGGGATTACTTTAAAAAGAGCTATCCTGAACTTGAAAATGTCGCCACTTAAAATCACTCATCCAATAATTCCTTATTTTTTCAGAATTTGGATGAATCCTTCTCTTTTTGCAACAGTGCCGAATTTAAAGATCAAACTAAGACCATTTCAAATTATGTAAATCTTTTATAATTTTTTCCTTTTGAGTTTCATGTTGTTGTTTAAAATGTTTCAAAAATTATTCACATATAATTGTAGTGATAATTGATGTACTTATATCTAATATAAAAGGTGCAGAAACATGTTATTAACATATTTTGAATAATCATTATTATATTTATAATATTGTGGATTGAAAGCTTTGTTAAAAAATAAACTAAAGAAGATTTTTTCAAAAACGATGAAAAAGCCACCTTTTCAAGTATTTCATCAATATTATGCTATTCAAGAACAATGGGATCCTGTTGAGAATATACAGCCATTTCCTGATGATCCCGTTAAGAATAAAGATGTTGTCGGTAGATGGAAGTGTGAAAAAGGTCATTTTTGGTATGAGACTATAGAAAATAGGGCCCATTATAGAATTTGTCATGCATGTCATACTCCAGGAAGAGTAACAGAAAATTATAATTTAGAGTACTTAAGGCCAGATATTATTAAAGAATGGCATCCAACCAAAAATAAGGGGATTACACCTGATGAAGTAACGCCATATAGTAAAAAAATGGTTTGGTGGATTTGTAATAGAAACCATGAATGGCAAGCAACCATAAGTACAAGATCTAATCAACATGGCTGCCCTGAATGCACTAACAAAAGGGTAGGAAAAGATAATAATCTTGCAGTTTTAAATCCTAATTTATCTAATGAATGGCATCCTATAAAAAATGGTGAGTTAACACCATGGGATGTGACTTTAGGGAGCCATAAAAAGGTGTGGTGGATATGTAATAAGGGGCACAATTGGAAAACAGAAATACGTGCAAGAGTATATAAAAGTAATAATTGTCCAGTGTGTTCAAATCGAATTATATGTAAGAAAAATAGAAAGGTGATACTCCCATCAAATAGTCCTACTATAAAAGTAGATTCTTTTCAATTAATTCAAGAATGGCATCCTAAAAGAAATGGTATTTTTTCCCTTTATAATGTTTCGCATAAAAGCAATAAAAAAGCCTGGTGGAAGTGCAATAGAGGTCATGAATGGAAGGCGACAATTGCTGCAAGGGCAAGTGGTAATAATTGTCCAGAATGCGCTAATCAGAGAGTTGGAAAAGATAATAATCTTGCCGTTTTAAGACCTGATTTAGCAAAAGAATGGAACCATGAAGAAAATGGAGATTTTTCACCTTATGATGCTATACCTGGGAGCAGTAAAAAGGTAAGTTGGAAATGTGAAAAAGGGCATAAATGGAAAGCAATAATATGTGATAGAGTAAGAAAAAGTCGTTGCCCAGAGTGTACCAATAAGAAGGTAGGGAAAGATAACAACCTAGCTGCTTTAAGACTTGATCTTAAAGAACAATGGCATCAGGAAAAGAATAATTTATTAACACCTTACGATGTTACACCAGGAAGTGCCAAAAAAGCATGGTGGAAATGTGAAAAAGGCCATGAGTGGGAAGCTAATATTGTGAGCAGGGCTAAAGGGCGTGGCTGCCCAGAGTGCACTAATCAGAGAGTTGGAAAAGATAATAATCTAGCAGTTTTAAGACCTGATTTAGCCTTAGAATGGAGTTATACATTAAATAAAGAACTTACACCTGACGGGGTTACACCAGGAAGCCATAAAAAAGTATGGTGGAAATGTGAAAAAGGTCATGAATGGCAAGCAAAAATAACTAATCGTTCAAAAGGAAGAAATTGCCCTTTTTGTTATTTAAAAAAATTTAACATATTAAACTAAAGGACGTTAATAAAGTTTGATGATATAAAAACTAGCTTTAAGTAGTTTAAGCTTGAAGTTAAGAAATAAGTTATATCATCAAATCTAGACTAAATTTTGTCCTTATGCGCACAATATTTTTAGATAATTTATCTTTAAAATATGAAGGAATTAAATTTGTATTTAAATCTTAAAAGGGCTTTGTTATTCTTTGGTTTAATTTTATTATTTGCAACTTTTTGACCTAAATTGTTCTTAAGTGAATAGGACAGTTTATTGTACTCAATATGAGAAAGTTGAGCTCCAATTGAAATATTAGGTGTAATATAAAAATCTGTTCCAAAACCAAACTCAATTCCTTGACGATATTTTGAAGCGCTCCCAAACCCTGTGCGTGGTAATTCATCTGTTTTTGATTCAATCTTAGAAGTAGAAATTCCTAAAATAAGAAATGGGAAAACGTTATTAAAAGCTTTTCCTAAATGGAGAGATGCTCCATAGCTATGCTTTATTTTAACTAAAGTTGTGATTGGGTCACCGGCATTAATAGTTGTTGAAATTTTTCCCTTGGTATTAGAATACAAATAGGTAAGGTTAACTCTATAAAAAAATTCACTTTGCAACATTTGTTGATATTCTATCATAGCTCCACTAATAAAACCTTCAGAGGAAAGGTTTGAGCTATCTCTTTTGTTTTGATACCCAGGAAAGTTATAGGTTTCTGCCCTTTTTACTTTAGAATGCCCATATCCATATCCACCTTGTAATCCAAGAGATAAATCTTTATCTCGTTTCAACGGTTGAGCAGATAAGCTCATAGCCGTTGAGCCGGAGAGTAATATGGATAAAACAATCAATTTTTTCATTCTCAATATGTCCTTTTTTTTATGGCTAAATCTTATTTCAATTTAAGAATTAAGGTTACTTCGAGTAAAATAATTGAGAGCGTCTTCAACAGTTGTTATTTCTCCTGGATCTGGATATATTCCGCCAAAGGAACGCCCTTTGCCTCGAAGGTCATTTGCAAGCGTGATTATTTGTGCTAGCTGTTGATTTAATAACGTTATCTGAGTATCTTTTTGTTGAATTTCTGTAGCTTGTTGAGTAACTGTTGTGTTTAATCCTGCAATCTGAGTATCTTTTTGTTGAATTTCTGCAGCTTGCTGAGTAACGGTAGTATTCAACCCTGTAATCTGAATATCCTTTTGCTGAATTTCTGTAGCTTGCTGAGTAACTGTAGTGTTTAATCCTGCAATTTGAGTATCTTTTTGTTGAATTTCTGCAGCTTGCTGAGTAACGGTAGTATTCAACCCTGTAATCTGAATATCTTTTTGTTGAATTTCTGCAGCTTGCTGAGTAACGGTAGTATTCAACCCTGTAATCTGAATATCCTTTTGCTGAATTTCTGTAGCTTGCTGAGTAACTGTAGTATTCAACCCTGTAATCTGAATATCCTTTTGCTGAATTTCTGTAGCTTGCTGAGTAACTGTAGTATTTAATCCTGCAATTTGAGTATCCTTTTGATCGATAGTCTGAGTTAACACAGCAATTTGGGCGTTTCTTTGTGTAAGCGTTTGATTGAGGTTATTTACGCCTTCGATAAAATTTTGTGGATTCTGAAGGGCAACATTTGTAGTTACTAGAGCGTCATGAATGTTAGAAGAGGCAGGATTAATTTTATTTTTGACATATACCATTTTTTCTATAAAGGTTTGTCCTGGTACCGACCCCATTAAGGCTACCATATCAGGTGTAATGCCAGGACCATTAGAGAGCGCCTCTTCCATATCCATATACTTTTTTATAAAAGCATCCCCTGAACTTTTTTCTTCTTTAATTTCTTTTCCTAAGAATGCAAGACCTCTAGATGAAAAATTACGGCGTCCTACCCCTGTTGCATCATCATCAGTTGCATAAGATGGACTATATAAAATCAGGCTAGCTAGCAATAGACTCGCTCTTTTTAAATACGCTACGTCCATAACTATCTCCCCCTTTAGTTGACGCTGTCACACGAATATTGTTGCTAGTGACTTTAATGATATAACAAATTTTTTCAATCTTAAATTTTGTTTTGCTTATCGCCATAAAATTTATATTCAAGTATTTATGCAACTTCTTTGAAACTGTAATTAAAGATGGTAAAGGTTACTAAGCCGTTTGAAATTGAGATCAACGAGATTGCTTATTTAAACTAAAATAATATCCAAATATTAAATATTTCTTCTTGTGGTGCTGTTTAACTTATAGAATCTTCTTATATATTTTATAAGATAAAATTAATAATGTCCTCTTTAAGAGCATAACTACTAAACAATCGGAATATATTGATAGGCAGAATTTACTTTTGAATTTACCTTACTGGTATGCTAGCTTCAAAGTCATTTGTTAGCCTACTAAGTATAAGGGGGAGTATATTTATGGTTTATTCTAAAGTTTTAAGTGCCTTGCTTGTGATCAATTTTTTATTGTTTCCAGCTACGGCAACAAACATCGTTGAAGATCATAAAAACGTTAAACAAAGAATAAGCCCCTTAAATAAAGATGAAAGCATTGCTGAAGAACCCACGTCGTTTTTTAGCTCTCTTTTAAATGCAATGTCTCAACTGTTTTCATTAACGCATTCAAATAAAGATGACCAAGAACCAATTGATGTTTCATGGTATGCATTTCCTCAAGGAAAAAAAGCCCCTGATTGGCAACATTTATGGAGCAAGGGCACAGCTCATATTGTTGAGCGTAATTATGATCACTTAGTAGATATCCTTTATTATCTTGATGCAAAATTAAAAGATCCGAACACTTCGGCTGAATTTTGGCATTGTATTTATTCTCATAAAAAACTTATTTCTGAAGCACTTTATCAAATGCAAAATATTGAGGTTAATCAATCAAATATTGAGCAGTTTAAGAATACTGTTATTAATTTTTATAATGTCCTTAATGAAGGGAATCTTCCCGACCTTATTAAAAAAGATTATCAATTCTATAAAAAGAAATTAGCACAACTACCTCAGTTAGAAGCTACAGAAGACAACAACGAGTATGAAGCTCACCAAGAAAATATTCCTTTACAAGGTCTTTATGAAAAGCCCTCTCAACATACTATTTTTCAAGAAGGGATTTTGTTAGCAAGATGCCTTGAATCTATCGGCTCTCTTGAGCGACGTCAAAATAAATTAGGGCTGCTTCAAGGATATATTAAGCAACTTTATAGAGAATTGGACGGGGGTAAACTTCATGAAATTTCTATAAGAACTTTAAAGCGCCTCGGAATTGATGTCCAAATACCTCGTAAGGTTGATTGGAGTCGTGCCTACAAAGGGATAGGCTTTATTTGTCTTCTGGGAGCTGCGGGTACCATCTCTACAGCTGCTGCCCAACGTCCACAATTTCTAGAAGATGCATGCAGTGGATCTTTCGAGGAATGTAACACAGCGCTTGCACTCATAGATTGCTGCGGCTATAGCACTGAAATTAATACAATTTTAAGTACGGGATACCTTAATAATGCTCTGACTTTTAATTTAGTTAATCAAGATAAAGCAGTAAGCATTGATGATGCTATCAGTATTGTTATGAAACCAATAAATAAAACTTATGGTTATTATAGTGAAATTGCAAGCTTTGATATCCTTCCAAGTGGTGATTTTACAAGAGAAATAATCACTATTACTCAACCTTATGCAGGTTTAAGCATTACCCCCATCTCAGCTACTCAATATAATCAAACAACTTACGATCTTTATGGAATTGGAAATCGAACAAACATTGTAAATACATTAATGACAGGTTCTTCAAAACCTTTTTTCTTTGGTCAAAACTTGAATGCAGAAAATTGGCTATTTACAATCACAGATGCTGGAAAAAATTTTGGCCTTGTAAGTTACGTTGTAAGGCCAAATAGTTCAAAACCTTATGCCTTGTGGACACGACTTATAACGAATACGACTGCCGCTAATAGAGTCATCCCTGGAAACCTACCAACCACCCCAATCACTTCAATTAAGCCCTCTTCAGCAACGGCAAGAGATAATTATACTATTGATGACTTGATTGGCTCCTTATACTCAGGCTATGTTGACGGACCTTCTGGAGGAAACAGTAGAACAATCCAACAGTTTGCTGCCGATAATAACCTTATTCCTAATGGGTTAGTTGAGTGTTTCCAAAAGATTTGGCTTGATGGTTTAGCATGTGCTCAATACATGGGAAATGGATATACGCGCTTTACAACTTTCTTTCCTGAACAAAGGTCAAGTTTTACTTTTGTTAGTAAAAACACAGTTGATGGACCAACTGTTAATAATGTTATGTATCAACAATTAAATTCTAGTTCCATACGAGTATTAAACGCTTCATACCAGTGGAATCCTACTTTAGGGGTACCTGATAACACTGAAATTATTCAATCAGGTAGTATTACTAATATTTTAGGTTCCTTAAGCCAAAGTGTTGTCCAAAAGTTTGCAGAATTTTACTTACCAAACTCAACAGCAGCTATTGTTTTACAAGTTTCTCAAAGTGAAAGTGGCAGCCCAGTCAATTATTATGCCATCTTAGGGCCAGAGATTATTACAGCAACTACGCCCCCATCTTCTGGACCAACAACGAGCAGTCCCACAAGCTCATCCTCGCCTACAGATAGAAATGAACCAACACAATCACCTTCTAACTCTGGTGGATTAAGTGATGAGGCCAAGATAGGTATAGGTGTTGGAGCAGGGGTTGTAGGCTTGGGAGTAATCGCAACAGGTGTTGGTTTTAAGATCTACAAGGATAAGCAAAAGAAATTTAAGGCAAACAATTTTGCACATAATGATGACGTAGAGATGAATGGAGGAAAGCGTACTCAATCAGTTGCTTCTCCTATTACAAGGGAGGCTTTCACAGCTGTTCAAGGTCAAGGGCTAAAGGATGCTAGAATTAGAGTTGTTGGCAACATGTATGGTCGTGAATATGGTCTTTACTTTAAGGTCGATTCTGCCGAAGCTGAAGAAATTTCTCAACAAACAGGCCTCAAAATTGACTTTTCTGAGAACCAAGACGAATTTGATCTTATCTTAGGAGCAGGCCAATTTGGCCAAGTCAGAGTTGCTCGAGAAGAAGGAACACATGCGCGTCTTTTTAGAGCTATTAAGATTGTGGCTGGAGAGCAAAATGTGAAAGCATCTCTTCGTGAAGGCACTTTACAAGCAAGGCTTAATGGAAAAGATAATGTCCTTCCTCTCCTTGAGTATCTCCACTACCGCCCGACAGTTGAATCAAAAAGAGAGATTACACAACTTCTTAAAATGACCTTTGGCTCAACGGTTGTTCAGGGTCAGGATATGACGACCCAAGATCTCTTACTTCAAATAACCCCACTGGCAGCTTTTGGCAATGGCTGGACCTTTCAAGATAAGCTTGCTCAGGTAAAAGATATTAAGCTTAAGAATAAGCTTCTCAATTATATCGCTTACTCCATGCTTACAGGATTGAGAAATATGCATGATGATGGAGTTTCTCACTTAGATGTAAAGCCCACTAACTTCCTCATCCATACAGATGGAACAGTTTATATCAGTGACTTTGGTTGTGCCCAACAGAAGGACAAGCTAAAAGGGGGGATTGGGGACTTTAGCTACTTCTCACCAGAAAGGCTTGCTCACATCCGCTTTCTAGAGCAACAACAAGGCAGAGCTTATCAAGTAAAAGAAACTGCTCCTCTTTTCTCTGGTAAAGCAGCTGATGCTTGGGCAGCAGGAATAACGCTCTTAGAAATTGCTAATAATGCTTATCCTTTTGATTGTAGGGTTGGTGTTGTTGATATGCTCAACAGTTGGGATAAAAACTATTATGCTAAGGCACTCACTGAAGCTTTTGCTCAAGCAAAGCAAGTGACCATCCTTCCTATCTTACAAAGATTGCTTGCTATTGAACCTCAAGATCGGTGGAGTACAACCCAAGCTCAAGGAGAAATTGCAAAGAGCCTCAGTCAAGAGTCTCCATCAACCCTTTTCCATAGCTTTGATGATGATCTTTTTGAAAGTGAGAATCTAACTCCTCGTGGAGCTGTGAACAATAATAACCTTTATGCAAAGAAAGAAGGGATCTATTCTTCAAAAAGTGATAAGGTTTCGACCTCTCAGTATTATGGAACTCAGCTTTCATCTTACCACCTTATGCAACAAGCATATGATGAAGAAACACCTCTTTTAGATTATGCAAATAACAACAATAGCCGTCCTCAGTTTGTACCCATGTACAATAATAAGTAAAAAGCTCCTTACCCTACAGAAGATTACCAACTGCTGTAGGGTAAGCTTGTTCGCTGAAGTATTTTGTTAGGGCTGAAAGCGTTGTATTGTTCATGGTATAAAGAGAATGAGTTTTAATTATAAGGTACAAATCTATAACTTATTTCTCTCTTTCAGCTGTCTATATTCTCATAGAAACCATTTGCTTAATAAACTTTAAAAAAATATAGTTTATTTAATGAGCTCTTAATATGAGGTACTGCTCTTCAAGAATAGTACCTCATATTTTCTAAGAATTAGATAGTTGGTGTGCAGCAAATTCAGGATCATAAAGTACAAGTGCTTTAGAGTTATCTATTTTAGGTTCACCTTGCCACCAGTTAGAAACATAATTCCAGCCTGACTTTATGCCACTTCCGGCAGCTTTAGCACCACCTATACCAGCATACTTAAATCATAAAGGCCATAGCCTAAGGAAGTAGTTGCCTTGTACGCATAGCTTAATGTTGTAGGGATATTGATAAGACCATTGTAAATATCATTTTTAGCTTCCTTAAGATCTTGATAAGCTTGCTTGCGAGCATTATTTGCAGCCTTATCATCTTCTGCTACCAGGCTATTATAAGCATTTACGACTGCAGAAGTACCTTTAATAACGCTGCTACTAATCATTCCTATATCATAAGCAATACTGCCTATAGCAAAAGCCGTGTTTTTACTTGCATCCCAAAGATTATAGGCCCCATCAACAGCGCAGCCGTACATACTACGAACCTTATAAAGGGAAGCATTATCTTCAATAATATCATTATTCGCAAAACTGCTGGTAGTAGAGCATCCAATTGTTAATGTAAGAGCAAGAAATCTTACAAGGTTTGAAACTTTAGCCATATTAATCTCCTATTCAAATATTGCTTATACTTTATATATGGTGACATTAAGACAATATTCAAGTGCTACTTATGCAAATGTAGTATGAAATTAATGCATAACGATTTTATAAGAGAAGGGGAGGGTCGGCACATTAATGATAAGAAGATTAATGCATTAGAACAGTCATGTCGCGAAAGTTATACAGCTTGTTGAAAAGTCAATTTTATTGAAGAAGAATCGGCTATGCTATTAATGATCGACATTTTAATAAAATATGGTATAAATTTTTTTTACTATTGTCATAATTTTTAGAGATTCTTAAATGATTAAAAGCTTCTTAGGGTTGAGTTTACTTATTTTCTCAACATGCAATGGCACTATGGTTGAAACTATTCAAGATGAAAATAAAGAGAATGTTGCACCTCATTCTCATAGACACCACTGTACAAAACCTCAAGAAAATCTTGAAACCTCTATACTAAATTTAATTCGAACCATTACTCAAGCACACAAAGAAGCTGATATTACTCTTCTTAAAAAAGCCAATTCGATTTTTGTAAATCTTGATTACCCCGATCAAGCATGGAATGAGATTGTTAAGAAGGAAAATATTACTAAATGGCATTTTCAGAAATCAACAAAAGATATTGTTGGAGGATGGTTATTTTTCCCAAAAGATACCAATGATTTATGGGACAACCTTTATACAAAAAAAAGATTAGAGAGAATCGACTACATTTGGTCTTTTGCTATAGCTGCAAAATATCGTCATGCGCTTGCTGAGTATTATCTAGCGCACACATTAGATCAAATCTGGTGGCGTTATCATGGAGATCGTGATAATAAGCCAGATTTTTATAAATCTTTATACAGAAGGGCTTTTGAGGGTTTTAAAGAACAATCCTCTCATCCAGATGTACTATTTATTCGCGCTTATGATCTTTCTGACTGCCCATATTATGCTGTTTTTAACAAATATTCCTCTTACGAGGAGGCTAGAGACCTATTTCGTCAAATGAATACACCTCGAGGCGAATATTACGCTCTAAAATTAGAAATAGATCATCCAAAAATTTTAACTTCAGATTTTATTCCTAGCGAACAGTATATTGAGGCAAATAGAAAAGACTTAATACAGAAACTTATAAAAATTGGTCAGAACAATTATGGACCAGCATATGTTTTAGCTTATGGTCTTGATGAAGATCCAGAAGACAAGGAATATCATCATTTAGAGAATGCAATTAGGGCGGGAGATAATACGGCTTATATTTCCCTAGCTCGTTGGTACAATGAAGAAAATGCTAATAAAGCTAAAAAATATTATAATAAAGCTATAAAATATGGCATTAATGAAGCTTATGTTATTCAAGGGAAAGAGCTCGTAGGCGATATTGATTATAGTGAAGAAAAACTTGATAATCTCTATCAGCAGTTAGTAGAACAAAAGCTATCAAAACAAGAATTTGAAGATATAATTCAGAAAGCTTTTACTTTCTTCAATCAAGCTGGAGAGAATAAAGATCTTCTTGGATACTATTGTTACGCTCGTTTATGTTTTTACCTTTATAAGAAGGACAAACATAGAATGGAAGAAAAAGAGCTTAAGGATTTATATATAACTCCTTATTTCAATGCTCTAATTCAAGGGATTAGACTTGGCTCAGCAGAGTGCTATCATAAGCTCAAAGAATCTTTTCCTAGTACAGTAAAAGAAGTCATTAACAAGTATGGGGCTCCCCCTCAAGAAGACTTATGGATCGCTTTAGATACTTACAAGTAGTGTACCCAAAGTTTATCTTACTTTTTCCCTTTGGCTCATTTCTTTTTTAGTTTGGTTTTGGGTGCATCTTTTTTTAATGGCGTGGCCTCTTCTTTTCGAACAGATGGAATGTTCTTTGGAAGTTTCAAATTAGATGTCTCGTTTTCTAAATTTTCATTAATATTAAAATTTAACTTTCTTGAGGAATTTTCTTTTTGAGGTGTGGCTATGGCTATTACTTCATCTAAATTTTGATTTACTTCTACAAAGGTTACCGCATCATTAGTTTCATCTAAAGGTAAGTTTATAAATTCAATATTTTGTTGCTTTTGTGTTTTTATTTTAAAAGAATTTTTAGTAAATATTGCTTCCAAATTACCGCTGCTAAGTGTTGAAAATATACTTCGGTTCGTTTCGTAAATCTTGTAAGAACCTTTTTCTTCTGCTACCAGAATTTCATGTTTCTGAGAAACAAATTTCAATTCAGTAGAAGATTTAAAATTTTCATATGCTTCTGATGATGGATGACCGTATAAGAGCCCATTACTAACAAAAATACACTCTGGGTTTACCGCCTTAATCCATTTCTGCTCATTAGAACCATGTGTAGATGAACCATGATGACTCGCGATCAGCAAATTAGATTTTAAAAATTCTGAAGTATATGAGTCTATAATACAATCTGTTGTGATCCTTGTAGCATCTCCTGTTAAAATTGCAGACATACTTCCATAAATTATTTTGAGGACGAGGCTGTCAGAATTACTGTCTGCTATATCAGACAATCGAATAACACTTTTTTTCCTTTTTTCATATGTTGGATTTGCTCCCAAGCAATATACCCTAAGACCGCGTGGAAATTCAAAGGCTTCGCCGAACATTGAGGGTCTATCAGGCTCATCATATGTATAGGCAACATTCTCGTATTTACCATTCGAGATATCTTCTAAAGCATTTACTTCGATAGGCTCTTTAGAAATAGCAGGAAAATATATTCTTGTATCTTTAGATAATCTCCTCAGAAAATCTAACCACGTTTCCCGTTTATCTTCATTTACTTTATTTTCATTAATATTGTTATCTTCCAGAGGAAAATAATCTTTGGGAACGCCACCAAAAATTAAGTTGCTGACAGTACACTTTATATCGCCTATTTTAGAAAATAATTTTGTAAGCCATCCATAGTGATCATAATCAGGGTGCGTAAGTACAACAGTCTTTATATTTAGTGATGGCTTTGGAGGATTCTTCCGAGGCCTACCTCTTTTAGGTTTTTCTTGTACCTCATTTTTAAGCTCTTTCCTTAAGTCTTCAATAAATGACATAATCTTGATAGGATTACTCTTTGCTTCTTCAATATCATAGTCTTCTAAATCCGGACTTTTCATGATTGTTTGAGGAACTATCTGTGGTCTAATTCTTAAAGGCGTCTGAAAATTTTCTTTTTCTTCTTGTTTTTCCTTTTGATATTTCCACTCCCGAGCGTAAGAACTAGATCCTATATCAACCATCATATATTCTGAAGGCTTGTCTTTTTCTTCAGCAGGAACTTTTAAAATAATGAGATTACCTTGTCCTACATTATATACTTTCAGCGTAATCTCTTGTTCAAGCGCAGTACTTGCGTTTAAAGCGCTAGCATAAAATATTATAAACAAATTAAATAGGTAAGAAATTAGCTTAAGTTGTCTAAATAATGTTTTCATAAGTTACCTTTATAAAGAATAAACACTCATAAGACCTATATGTCATATAAGAATTATTTTATAGTTTCCAAGAGCTCAAGATACACTTTAGTTAATTTTTTCATATCAAACGTCAAGCATGATTCCCGATTGAGCCACAAACAAGTTTGCCAGTTTCTTTAAAAAATTTCATACATATTAATATTCTTTCAAATGATTAAACAGCTCTTTCAATAAAGGAACAAATAGCAAACTCTAATTCTTCGTAAGAAGTAACATCTTTTGGAAAAGAGCGTGAAACCGTAATCATTTTTTTGGAATCTGATTCTTCTTCCAGTTCATAAGAGATTCTTCCATTAAGTTCGGTTACAATTCGCTCTCCCACAACACTCATTTTTTGACGTATCCATTTAGGAGGCGCTTCCTTAAGCTTAAGGGCTGTATTAATTCCTTGAGCAAGAAGATACTTTGTATGATTACGCCCAATGCCCCAAATCTCACTGACGGGGAGACGACTTAAAAAAGTATTAATCTCTTTTTCATGAAGAAGAACAAATACCCCTTCAGATTTTTTTGCAAAATGGTTCGCAACTTTAGCGAGCGTTTTAGTTGAAGAAACACCAATTGAAATTGGGGTCCCTAAATATTGCCTTACTTGATCTTTGAGATACTGACAAAAGGGAATAAGTCCTTCTTCAGGAACATCTGTTAAATCAAGGAAAGCTTCATCAATTGAGTAGACTTCTATCATAGGAATTTGAGATTTTAGTAAAGCCATAATCCGATTAGAGAAATCTTGATAAAGTGTGTAGTTTGAAGAAAAGATAGCAATATTGAACTTTTGAGCAATTTCTTTAAACTTAAAATAAGGCTCACCCATTTTAATCCCTAAGTTTTTAGCTTCGTTGGACCTTGCAATGGCACACCCATCATTATTACTTAAGACAACGACAGGTTTATTCTGTAAATCAGGTCTAAACACACGTTCGCAAGAGACATAAAAGTTATTGATATCTATAAGAGCTATCTTTCGCATTAGAGGGAATGAATAGCTGCTGTAACAACACCCCATATTTGGATTTCATCATCAGGAGTTAAGAAAAATGGTTCATTATAATTCTCATCTGTTTTAAGTATTATTTTCTGGCCATGTTTCTCAAAACGTCTGACACAAAGCTCTCCTGCTATGTGAGCAATGACAATACATCCTGAATGAGGTTTTAGACTTCGATCTACAATGAGAAGATCACTTGCTAAAATACCTGATTCCTTTAAAGAATCATTTGTAGCATGCATAAAAAAGGTTGAGATAGGATTTGGGATTAAATGCTCGTTAAGGTCTAAGGATTTTTCTTTATAATCAAGCGCAGGAGAGGGGAAACCTGCTGTAACTTGCATAAAATAAAATGGTAAAGGGTGGTAAGAAGGAAGTGAATTAGAGGCTAAGGGTAAAGGGTTCATTTTAATTTTCTCGGTTAGTTTTTACCCTCCTTTGTTATAGGCATAAATGATAAGAGTTCAAATATCAAATAATATTATTGCATAGGGGGTATGAAATTAAATGAGGTATATCTAATTATCATTTAAATACATATAGTTTTTGGGATGAAAAAAATTATCAAATAGACTTAATACAATTTAGATCATTGTTCCTAAGCGTATTCACATACTGGCTTACCAGCATAAAGGATATTTTTTCGCCTATGTTTAATATAAATGAAAAAATGTAGCTTAATCCCAAGCCTAGGTAAGTTTTTTAGTGAGGGCCAAGAGACAATCTTAGGCAATCATTATATCAATATCTTTTTCTGGTAGCAGTTTATGCCCCTCAAAAACGGTAAGAATAACAATACTACTGTCAAGTAAACCATAAACAATACGATAATTTCCTTCAATCAACTCTCTTAATTCTATTCTACTCAAATCCGGCACTATCCGCCCCATAGAAGGAAAATCTTCTAATGCTTTAGCTCGTTCGATAATAGAACTTATCAAATTTTCTGCAATTAAAGATGAAGATCTTTGAGCTATAAAATCTTGAATCTCTTCAAGTCTTTCAAGAGCGTGTTTCGTCCATATAAGATTCATTTTTTAAGGGCTTTTACCAATTTCGCTTTAACTTGAGTTGTTGTATAGGTTAAGCCTTCTTCAGCATCTTTAAGACCTTTTTCAATGGAATGATAAAAGCGTTCTCTATATTGAAGCGCATCATAATCGTGGGGTGATAAAAGAACACCAACTGATTTCCCATTTTGTGTCAGAACTACAGGGTGCCCAGTATCTTTAACATGGTTAAGCCAGTGAGATACTTGGCTTCTAAATTCAGTAATTGGAACAATATCTTGAGAGAGGTCTATATTCTTCATTTATAATTTCCTTATAAGATCATTATAGACAATATTACGTACATTTGGAAGTACAATTTTAAGTACAAGCAGATATATATAAATAAAACCTGTTGGCCCATAAATTATTCTTGAAGCTTTCTTTGTTTTATAGCTTTTATTACATTAGAAATTTCCTCAAGTTTGTCTCGTGCAAAATCTTTTTGCTTTTGAGTAATTTCTTCTATTTGTTGACCTTTTAAATCGTATCGTTGAGTACCATTGATAAGAGATTTTATATAATCAATGTTATGGGTATAATACTTAAGAGCAACTCTGATTTTAATTTTTGAGGGTGATCCTTCTTGCTCTAGGTAAGGATAAATGTCTTTATCAATATGAAGCTTTAAAGGTTTTATATTATTTATATTAAAACTATTTGGAAAATGTTCATAAAGCCATGTGAGGGCTTCTTTAATCGCTTTTTTCTTCTTCTGTTTGATTTCTTTTTCTCTTTGTGTATGTGCTTGAAGCGGTTTCAAAGCTTCAAAGAGCTGAGATTGCTTCTCTAAGCTTAAAGGTTTCTTAATTGTGAGTTTAGGTTTTTCTGTCATTTATCTACTTTCTAAAAAAAGTTATCCGCAAATTCTGGGGATAGGGTTTTGGATAAAGGTCATATGAGGGTTATCTTCTCGGCTTTAAAAGCACATGATTAAATATTGTGCATTTTATATTAAGGAGTCAACTTTGGTTTAATTGGTTTTTATGCATGATGAGTTTTTTAGTCATATTATTTTGTAAGTTCATCTCTTTTGCTCTTTGATACCGCTTTTTCCAATTTTTTTTATAAATTTTAACAGTTGATTGGTCCTTAATAATTAACAGATTTTCTGCATTTCTTGTTTCTGCTGCATTTGTCCAGTTATAAGATCCTGCTAAGACAATATCATTATCAATAATCATAATCTTATTATGTGCAATACCTAAAACAGGATCTACATGACACCTTACTCCTGCTTTTTTCATTGTATGGATCTGAGAGTGTCTTGCTGTCAATTGGCTTCGATCAAACAAGATTTTAACTTTAATGCCTCTCTGATGAGCCTTAATGGGAGCATTTGCAATATTTTGAGAGGTAAAACTATAATTTTGAACATAAATCTTTTTTCTCGCATTATTGATTAAATTTAAGATGATCGGCTGACACTTACCTTCAGGACTAAAGCATAATACTGATGTTCATAGAAGGTCACACTCCTTCAGAGGTGGGTCAATTTTACTCCGTTGCTAACAAATATGCTTCAATTTTGGTAGATCGTAAATGCTTCATTAAGATAAATATGTAAATAAAACAACACCTTAGGTCAAAAGACTTAACACCCGACAATTTAAAATAATTTTAATGTTCACCTGGCATAAAAGGTATTTCTTTTTTTATTATTCTATATGGATACAAGGAGTTACGTATTATGGATATTAATAACATTGAGAACGCTTGGGACAGAGTTAGACCTCAGTTAGAGGAAGTTTTTCAAAATATTGATATTTATGACATGGAAAGACTTTCTCATAATCTCCCAGAATCACTAGAATATTTAAGTTCTGCATGCGAAGAACCCCCTCTTGAACTACTCAAGAAAATATCTCCATTGTTTCCTGAAGAATTAAGAGAACCTATTAAGCAGTATGTTGCTCAAAATTTATATGCTTGGTTAAACATGGGTGAAGATTAAAGCTATATAAAGGATTAATCTTGCAAGGGATGTTTAGTTTTCTTATGTTTTTCTAAATTTTCAAAATGAATGGAGTAATGTTTGTTTTTTTTGGCTATATTACGACAAAAACAAAATAAATCTAAAATTAGAATAAATAGCTAGAAAAACCATCTAAAATTGACAACAAGCAATTAAATTTTTGAAGATTTTTCCTCATGTAAATCTATCCAACCATTTAGATGGTAATTCCATATAAATTAGTCTCAAAAATTTTCATCCAATTATCAAAAAAACAAAGCATTTTATCTTAGTTTATCATCAATGAGTTATTTCTTGATCTTTCACAAATATAGATTACCCTACTATTTTGACTATTTTAACTATTACTCTTTAAGCATGGTTTTTGTTAATTTAATGTACTCAAATATAATGGAAAAGGATTTATGAAAATGAAGCGCATGCTTTTAATAATTTGTTTAGTATTATCTCTTTCTTATAAAGGACTTGCTACTAATGCGTATGACCTTGTCGAACATAACCTTAATAACTATGCTAAATATAAGAATGGTGATTTCAAAAATTACAAATATGAAGATGAGTTTTTTACATATCCTGTTCGACCAAATGAACCAACCCCTCAAAAAGTGTTAATTAACTCAGAAAATTTTTTTCCTTCTATAATTAAAAAAATTATTTTTAGTAACGATGGAAGAAAAAGAATTCACGATACCACTAACTGGCCATATTCAATTCATGTTAAGTTATCTATGAAATTTGAGGAGGAAAATTCCCATTATGGTGGTTCAGGAATATTAGTAGGACCGCATCATATCTTAACTGCAGGACATAATATTTATAATGAAAAGAAAAAATGGGCAACAAGAGTGGTTGCATCTCCAGGCTTGAATGATCAGGCTGCGCCTTATGGAGAAGTTAACGTAGTTAAAGCTTATGCTTTTTCAGCCTGGTTTAAAATGAATGATCCCCAATTTGATATGGCAATATTGATATTGGATACTTCTATAGGTAATCAAACAGGGTGGGCAGGACTGCTATGTCCTTCAGAAAATACTTTAACTCGAGAGCAAGTTTCAATTACAGGATATCCAGGAGACAAAGGATTTAAACAAATGTGGTCCATGAGTAAAAGGTTAAAAAATATCAATCAAGAAACATTTTCATACACTATTGATACATATGGAGGACAAAGTGGAAGTGGAATTTGGATTAATAGATTGAATGTTCCTCATGTTTTAGGAGTTCACACGCTAGGAAGTGAATATAGTAATAGTGGTGTACGTCTTTCCCTTAACAAATACAATAAAATTTATAGAATAATTAAAGACACCTATATACTTGATATCAATAAAAATTACATTTCAAGTTTCATTAGTGAAGAAAAGAAACACTTAAAAGAAACATGGGCAAATCTTAAAGATTTTAATATTGAGAATGCATCTATATCATTTGCGACTTTTAACCTTAAATTATTTTTATTTCCTTCTAAATGGAGTTTCAACAAGGTTAGAGATCTTATTAATGATGAATAATAAAATACAAAGATTTTGATCCTAATAATATTGTTCGAGCGACTTTAAAGGGCATTGAAAATGGCTTTGTTGCCTAAATTGGTTAGTTGGGTAGAGCTGCCCTTTAAATGCCGCTTTCCAAGCTGCTTTGACTGACTTTGGCATGCCTGCTTGAGTCATTTTGTTAAGGAGGCGACATATTAAATGAGCCTCTGCCTGTTGATTATTCCAATTTCTTAAATGAAGCTTTCTCCCAAAGATGGTCTTTAGTCTGTAAAAAGTATTTTCAACTTTATTCCTGCGACCATACTCATTCTTATGATACCAAGCCCAATATCCTTTCTTCTTAATATAACCTGAGTTGCGTTTAAGAGATAAGATTAGTGAGGCTATGCAAGGAAGGTTTGTCATCCCTAAGTTGATAACTAATAAGTCCTGCTATAAGATGAACGAAGGCGTTGATAGGATTTATATGTCTATGATGGATTAAAGTATTTAATGATTTAAGAGAAGAGAATATCGTCTCAATAAAAGACCTTTTCATCAACATCAATTTATCTGCCGTATCCATCAGGATATTCTTCATGTTTCTCTTAATTTTGGTGATAAGAGTGACGCCATCTTCAAACAATTGTTGGAAGAGTTTCTGAGAGAGATATCCTTTATCTCCAATGAGTTTGGCTGTTATTCCTTTGATCATGTCTGTAACAGGAGTTTTGTCATTAACATTTCCTGGTGTGATGGCCAGACGAACAATTTCTCCACGATTATAAAAGATCAAATGAATCTTCAAGCCAAAGAACCACCCAGTTGAAGTTCTTCCTTTAGCAGCCAATCCTTTAAAGACTTTATATTTCCTTTCTCGTAAATTATGGCAAACAGCCATGGGTGTTGAATCAATAAACAAATACTCTGTGATCTCTCCTGCTAGGCTTTTAAGTAAACAAATAAGAGCTGGAAAAGCTTGCTTGATGAGTTTGACAAAATGCGCATAATGGACAGGCGCCGTCAAGTTAACTGAAGTAAGATGAATTCCCGTTTGATTTCTGATATTTTAGGCAGCAAGAATCTCTAGAGCCGCCTTGAGCCAAATAGCCTTGGCGGCAGCAAAAGCGAGCCGCTGATCAGAGGCTTTCTTCTTGTATCGACCCACTTCTACTGAAAATAGGTTTCTTACCTTTCCCATAAGTGACAATAATCTTTGAGCTCCTTGAGGTGATTTAAATTTAATAAGGCACTTTTCTTTACGCCTTGTTGGCTGATGAGCATTCTCAGCTCTGTTGTTCAGTCTTTTATGAGATCGATGGTCAACCTTAGGACACATGAAGCGTATAGGCTTAATATAGCTTTTCAACTTATCAGTAACGATGACTCTTGGGGTTGGGTAAGATCTTAATAATCGACTCAGAAATCTAATAGCTGATTTCTTATTTCTGCGTTTTTGAAGGAAAACATCTAACTCTAATCCTTCTCGATCAACAGCTCTCCATAAGACAAACCATTCTCCGTTAATCTTAACGTTTATTTCATCAAGGTGCCATTTATCATAAGGATTTCTCACTCGCTTCTTAATAACATTTAAGAAATGATGAGCAAACTTATGGCACCACTCTCGAATAGTTTCATGACTCAAGATGATTCATCTAAAAGCCATCTGTTCTTGGATGTCTCTGTAGCTGTTATTAAACCGATGATAATGCCATATGGCTTGATTAATAATAGATAAAGGAAACCGGTGACGCTTAGGAGCTCTTGTTAAAGACATTAAATAACACATTTTTATTGCAACTGTAAAAAATCCTATCAGATAATTTTACAAAAGTTAAGTTGACGATGCCTAATTTTGCCACAAGCATTCGACGTCTTGTACGCTGTTGTTGTGCTCAGCATGTTCGGCGCGGAGAACAAGTTGATTATTTATGTGATACAACAAAAAGTTTGCAAGAATTAACTTCTCAGCTAAATGCAAAAGGGGTTAACCATCTTGATGAATTACATACTAATGCTGAGAGAAGAAGCAATATTAATGAAAATTAAAATAAATAGGATGGTGAGCTTTTTATCTAGACTTTCTAAAGTTGCTTAGACATTTATCGTTCACTTTTTTAATAATTTCAAGCCGAGACAGTTCTTTCTCACTCATAATGAGGGTCAAACCCCATAAAGGTACGTAACTACTAATAAGAATTTAGGATTCTGGTCTGATCTTTTGAATTTCTTCCGGTGGGAAATGGCGATAAAAAGTTGTTCTTCCGATACCGAGTGTTTTGATAATGTCAGAAATAAATGGATAATTTTCTGTATCTTTAAGCATGGCTTTTGCTGTGCGGAGTTTCTCACGGTCATGAGAAGTGGTCTACCTCCAATGCGGCCATTTTTACTACCCTATAAGAATGTGTTTACTGGAAAAGGAAAGGGTACTCTTCTTTAAAAAGATCATTCCGGTGGGATGTACCTTGAATAAAGAGTTGTATTATTCGTTTAGGGAGAGACTTCAATTCTTCAAGCTCTTCTAAACGTTGCTGTTTTTCCTCTGAATTCTCAAAGGAAATATTTTCTCCTTTAGGATGTTCTATAAGTAATCCACTTCTTTGGATACTTTTCACTGTTTGAATAAATTCAGCTTGATCTGCATTTTCTCCCTGTCTTGCTAGTTTTTGAAGGTTAATAGTTTTTCCGAGAAGGGTTTTATCTTTATTTTTATAAATCTCTTCTAAAATGTTTATGGATATTAAAGAAGCTTGATAAACTTTATCATGTCCTTTTAAAAAAGGGATAAGTCTGTCTCCTTCCTCAACAGCTTCTTTTCCTAAGCATAGATAATTGTTACCTTGGAAGCTGTAGCTCTCATAATAATGCTCCCCTCTTTGGAAATTTGTTGAATAGAAGCGCTCTTCTAAATCAACATTATCAATAAAGTAAGCTTTTGCTGTGAGAAGGTTTATGATTGATAAAGCTTTCTCCTCTAAATTAACAAGATTACAATAATGATGATGAAGAAATGGAATAAAGAATGCTTTATCAAGCTCGTTAGCTTGCATTTCTTCTTTATGCTTAAGATAGATTCTTTCAACAGTTTGCTTTAAAAGTTCACATGATTTGTGAAAGTCTCCAAAGTGAGCATAAGAGGATAGAGGGTCATTTTCTTGTTTAATGGTCTGTCTCTTCACTTTTGGATGCAATAAGCTTTTTAACATTTCTTGAGCAGGGCCATAGCCATTCTTAGCTGCTGTAAGAAGCCATCTTATTCCTTGGTCATAATTAAGATGCTTTCCGGCTTCACTAAGGTAGATAAGCGCTAGATTACGCTGTGCTCTGCTATATCCTTTCTCTGCCGCTAAAGTGTACCAATAAACTGCAGCTGTTTCATCTTTAGAGATTTGTAAACCTTTATGGAAGAACATACCAACATTATAACAAGACCTTATATGGCCATGATGAGCAGCTTTTAAATGCCAATAGAAGGCTTGGAAGTAATCTTGAGACGGATTGCTTGGATCTGCATAAACCAATGCTAAATTATACTGAGCGTCAGCATGACCTTTTTCTGCTGCCAAAGTATACCAATATGCAGCTTGATTGTAGTCTGTGCTAACACCTAAGCCCTGATGGTACATAATCCCTAAACAGTAACAAGCAGGAGCATAGTCTTGTAATGCTGAAGACATGAGCCAATAGAAGGCTTGACTATAGTTTTGTACAACGCCTTTACCCTCAGCATAAAGGATACCTAGGCGATGTTGTGCTTCCATATGGTTCTTAGTAGCTGCTAACATATACCATGCAGATGCTTGTGAATAATCTTTAAGTATTCCTATTCCTTCTTCATGCATAAGACCCACTTGATATTGTGATTGTAGATGTCCCTGTTGAGCTGCTTTAAGAAAACGATTTAAGGCAAGAATGTCATCTTGAAGTATTCCTTTTCCATGAAGATGCATGAGTCCTAAATAATAATTAGCCTCTAAGTGATTCTGGTCTGCTGCAAGCTTAAGGTAATAGAAAGCCTCTTCATTATCTTGTAAATGAGAGGGTCCTTCATACCGTAAGTAGCCAAGCTCAAACTGTGCCTCTAAAAGTCCTTGAGCTGCTGCACGCTTATACCAAAAGACCATTTGTTCTTCATCAGGATAACATCCAATGCCATAATAAAACATAACAGCAAGATTGTACTGAGCTTTCATTAAACCTTTCTCAGCAGCCAGTTTCAACCAATAAAACGCATGAGCATAATTGGGGATTCCGTCTTGTCCATGATAAGACAAAAGACCTAAATTAAAGCATGAAACAGCATAACCTTTACGGGCTGCTCGAGTATACCAGAACTGGGATTGTATTTTGTTTTGCTCAATACCTCGCCCTTGAAAATATAAATCACCTATTGCATTTTCAGCGCTTGTATGATCTCGATCAGCCGCATATTTATACCAGCAGAAAGCGGCTAAATCATTTTGAGCCTCACTTATACCAAAATCATACATAAGCCCTAAGGCATATTGAGCGCCAATTCGTTTTTTCTTTGTTGCGTGCTTTGTAATTGAATCTTTAATACTTTGTGGCAAAGACCAATTCTTATCATAATGAGCTTTAAGTAAGCACATCACTATAAAGGTCTCATCAAATTCTTGGAAATAAAGCTGCCAATCAGAAAGAGGTAAGCTTTGCAATAAATTTTTATCATGAGATGATAATGGTAAGCAGCCGTCTTTAAATTTCTTTTGAAAGTGCTCATATGAAGGTTGGAAAAATTTATCCTTTTGAGCCAATGGTGAGAAAGATGAATTAGATAAATTAGAGGCTTCTTGTTGATTTTCAGGTTGAGAGCTATAGACATTTGCAAGAAATAAAATCTCTACAAAAAAAGAAAATACAAAAAGGAGTGAATAATTCTTCTTAAAAGCAATCACTTTATTTTCCTTTAAGGCTATGAGTTTAAATAACAAAATATGAGTAATAATTTAGAAAAATTTTATATTACTGTATTAAGGATGGAGACTGTATGTCACATTTATAATATAACAATAAATACTTAATTATAGCAAGGACTATATAAAAATTAAGGATGGAGCTTAAGTCAAACTTTTATGTATGCTAAATTACTTTAAGTAGGCCTTTATTTAAAAAGGGGAATACCTTCTTGTTTTAAAATATCTAACCTTGGAATATAAGCATACCATATTGCACCTTTATGTGCATCTCCAATGAGAATTGTACCATCCTCACTGATGCTTGTTGCAACTGTTAAGAGAGTGTCTTTAGGTATTTTTTGACCAAGAATTGTTTCAATAGAAAGCATTTCTGTACTCTCTGTCCAAATAAAAGCTTCTTTTAATGAAGCGCGGTGTCTGTCTTTCACATATCCAACAATGACACGACCATCCTGATTAACGGCTGTCGCATAGCTATGATGCTTATCTCTTAAAGATCCTAGAGATTTAATCCCATCCTTCTTATTCCATGTAAATGCTCGGTAAGCGTCAGCTATATTATCATAAGCATAACCTACAACAGTAAGGCCATTACTACTTATTCCGCAAGCATAAGTGCTACATCCTTGAGTAAGTCCTTCAAGCAAAATGGTTCCTTCATTCTCTGTCCATAAAAAAGATCGACTATATTCTGGCTTATCTTTTTCATGGGCATTTCCTAGAATAATTCTTCCATCTGCACTTATACCAACAATATTACTTTTATAAAGATTAGCCGGAAGCTTTGTTAATTTTATCTCTCCTTGTTCTGTCCATAGACAAGCTGTACCTATCTCTGATGAGCCTTCAAGATGAATAGACCCGCCAATAACTTTGCCATTGGCACTAATCGTATAGGCATAATTTTTATCTTTTATATTGATTTTTTTAAGAAGAGTTTTTCCTTCTTGTTGAGTCCATTTATAGGAATTTGAAGTACGGCCATCTGACTCATATCCAATAACAATCTTTCCATCTTGACTTATAGACGCTGTGTAGCTGGTTTGTTTATCATGAGCAGCATTAATAAAGTTAATGCCTTCCTCTTGCGTCCATATAAAAGGTATAAATTTGCTTTGTAGATTTGCATTAAGAGTGTATCCAACAAGCGTCTTGCCATCTCCACTAATGTCGCTTGTATAGCTGACAGGACCATCATTTAATTTCTCAAGGATAATAAGCTTTAGAGTCAAGAGTTCTTTAAAAACCATTTTGTAATAAGGAGAAATTGAACAATCATTCTCATTAACTTCTTTTACAACCCTTTCATGCCCAGGAAATCGTTGCACATATTCGTACCAAATATAATCATTATTCCATACTTTATGCCACCGCTTAGAAACCAGTTGAGCATTAATTCCATCTTTTATTCTAACAAAAGAAGCAGTTAAAGTGATAATGTCTTGTGGAAGTTCTTCCCACAAAGAGCTTGCTTTTATGTCAAAAGATAAAAATAGTAAAATGAATGTAGAGTATACAGCATATTTTATATTTATCATTTAAAGGCCTTAGTTCATTGATTATAAGAAAATATAAATATCCTATTAAAGATTTAAAACTATAATCTGGACAAAATTTAACGCATTTTTAAAGTTCTAATCTTACTTCCTTTAACATAAAAATATCTTATCTATAGCAAAAGATTAATTTTCTCCTTCTTGGATGTGTAAGCAGCGGAGAATTTCTTGGGTTAAGCTTTTTTGTGTTATAGGCTTTGCAATATAACCATTCATTCCTGCTTCTATAAACTTTTCTTGATGTTCAGGCAGGACATGAGCGCTGATCGCAATAATAGGAATATTCTGAAGGTGGGAGTGAAGTCGAATCTGCCTGGTTGCTTCAAGTCCGTCCATAACAGGCATCTCTCCATCCATTAAAATAACTTGATAGGTCTTTTGTAGAGCTGCGTTAAGCGCTTCTTGTCCATTGGAAGCAATATCCACCTCACACTTCACCTTCTCAAGCATAATGCGAATCAGACGCTGGCTCATCGTATTATCCTCAGCAACAAGGATTTTAAGAGGAGGCAAGGATGCATTAAGTTGAGGGACATCATTTTTGATAACTAAAGGAGAAAGAGGAGGAACTGTTAAAGGGATTGTAAAACAGAACAAAGATCCAAATCCTATATTGCTTATAACTTGAATGGTTCCATCCATTTTCTCACAAAGCTGCTTTGTTATATATAGTCCCAATCCTGCTCCGCCATATTGCCTCATGAATTGGTTATCTGCTTGAGAAAAAGGTTGAAAAAGAAGTGGCAGAGTTTTTTGATCAATACCAATGCCTGTATCCTTAACCTTACCAGTTAAAACAAATAAATTTGCATCGTGGGGATCAATGCGGCCCTCTAATTTGATTTTTACTTTTCCTTGAGAGGTAAACTTAATTGCATTTATTCCGAGATTAATAAGAATTTGTTGTAATCGTTGCTCATCTCCTAAGAGAATGTGAGGAACATGGCTGGATGTTTTCCATTGAAGCTTTAATCTCTTTTTCTGGGCTTCAAGATTTAGCAATTGCCCAACCTTATCAAGTAGAGTTGAAGGGCTAAACTTGACGTTTGAAAGTTTTAAAGCATTAGCTTCAATACGTGAAGCATCAATGACGTTATTAGCAATATTCAACAAGTGTTGTGCAGCATCTTGTGCATGGCTTAAATGATCATTTAACTCTTCAGAGAGTGTTTCCTTTTTTGCAAGTTCAAGAAATCCAAGAATTCCATTGAGCGGAGTACGAATTTCATGAGACATGTGAGCAACAAAAGAGGACTTCATTCGATTTGCTTCTTCAGCTTTCTCTCGAGCTTGCCTTTGAAGTTCAAGCTCTTCTTCTTTTCGTTGAAGAGATTCATCTTGGATTTGCCGATGCCATCTTTGAAATTTTACTTTATCAAGAATGTGGGATGCTTGATCAACTAATGGCATAAGCTTTGAGGAGAGTATTTCTTCATACTTATCTTTATTAGTAATAAGACTAATAACACTAATAACACCTAATATATCAACTGCATGCGTCCTTAAAGGAAGGATGAGGCAAGAGTAATGAGGCGTAAAGTTATTTTTAATAAGAGGCTTTTTTATATCAATTGCTTGCTTTATGTAATCTTCAATTAAGTTTATTGTGCTAGAAATTTTAGGGCTACGGGGAGAGCTGTTAGTAAAGCAAGGGCCTAAAGTGATTTCATTATCATTATAGAAAGCTTCATTAAGTAAGCCTGTTTGGCTGTTTGAGAATTTTACTATGGTTTTGAGGATCTGTTGGAAGATATTAACGTCTTTAAGACGGTAAAGACCATTTTCTAAAAGCATGGATCCTTTTTCATCAGTTTCTGAGTAGACTGAGCTAATCTTGTTAACAGCTTTAAGAAGTTTATTATTATACAAGAGTTCTTGATTGATGGCTTTAATATGAGCTTCTTTTAATTTATCTTCAGTAATATCATGCGCTATACCAAGGATAAGAGTCTCATCTTGTTGAGCAGTTGCTATTTCAGGAAGGCCAAGCCAGCGGAACCAGCGATAAGACCCATCTTTTGTAAGGTAACGATTTTCTGAATTAAAGGTTAAAGTAAAATTAATAACGTGATCTTTTACCTGATCTATTACTTCTTCAGTTACCTTAATATCATCTGGATGAATAAATTCTATAAAAGGTTTATTCAGAAGCTCTTGTTCTTGCCATCCTAAGAGAAGACAAAACTTTTTGCTAACACGCTTAAAGTTATATGCATCTACAAATACTGCAGCATATTGAGAATGCGTAAAAATTCCTTCAAGATCATTCTGGGTGAATCCCCATTTTCGGCTTTGTTCAATTAAAGAAGTAGGTTTAAGGGGCTTTTCAATAACAGGTGTAAAATGATGAAGAGATTTGCTTTTCACCATTAATTTAGGCGAGGGATAAAATGTGGGATTATTCTTGTCTTCTTGCTCGTATGAGGCATGCAATGAAAAATTAAGAAGTAAAAATGTTATTATTTTTATAAGCATAGCAGTTATCTCCTCACTATTAACTCACATTAAACTTAATATAGGGTAATGCCAAATTGAAAATAATGAGACCTTTATATTGCGTAAAAAAACTGTTAATTTGTTATTAACAATTAGTCTAAAAAATATAAAAGAATATCATACTCTATAAGGAGATTTTATATGGTTAGATTATTAAATTTTTTGAGGATAAAAAGAACTCTTTTAGTTCTATATGTTGTTTTAATGGCGCCAATTCAAAGTGTAGCTACCTCAAACATACCATTTACTCACAAGAAAGTTTTAGTTGTTGATGACTCGTACGTAGATTTAATTGTTAAAAAGCATTTAGCTAAAACATCGCTTAGTATTCACGATGATCAACTTGATAGAGCAACAAATGCTGAAGAAGCAATAAACAAGCTTAAAGTAGCGCGCTATGATCTGATTTTATCAGATGGCTATATGGGAGGTGAGGGTAAAAATGTTGATACCTTACTTGTTTACATTAAAGCCAATAAAGATATGAAAGGATCAACAACAATTCTTTTACATAGTGCAAGTATAGGAGAATGGCAAAAGAAGCTGGATCCTTATAGCGACCTTGTTTTAAAGTTTTTTGAAAAGGGAGCTATTAGTAATAAAAATCTAAAGTCTGAGCTTAGTTGGTATAAGTAAAAAGCACAAACAATTAAGGCAACGCTACTCTTAATATATCATCTATTAAGCAGCCAATATTTCTCAATAACCTTAAAGGTTAAAGTACATAGTTTTATAAAGCTTTCATAACAATAACAATAAACGTCAATACGTAAATTAAAACAACTTTACTAATTAATAATACAATGTTTACCATTTGGAATTATTCTGGTAAGTATGCTAAACAATATTTAGTCATAATCTTAATTGAATATTGTTGTCTTTTGCTTATATTAGTAGATATATACAGTTTAAATTTTTTTCACTATAATTTCTATATGTCAAATATACTATAATTTATCAAATTCAGTAATAACTATTATACAAATATTGGAGAAATTGTTGATACATATATGGCTCATTCAAGTTCTTATAACTATTAGTTGCCTTTGTTCTCCTCTTGCTGCTTGTAAGATGTTTGAAGAGGAAGGCAATAGTTTTTATTCTGCAAAAAACATTGTTGAGCTTCCAGACGAAGCAGTGCTTAAAATCTTTACCTTTCTTTCTATAGAAGATTTAGGGCGTGCTTGCCAAGTTTCTAAAAGGTGGCATTCTTTAAGTTTTGAGCCTACCATTTGGAATAATATGCCTGTAAAAATACATGGAGATTACTCATCCAGTGAAGCAACACGAGAAAATGCAATAAAGCATTGGCTAAGAGTTATTGTAAATGCATCCTTTGACTTAAGACAAATTGGAGAATTAATACAAAAGTATAACTTAACCCGAACTATGTTTAAGGATTGAGTTTGAGGATTATATGTAAGGAAGGTTTGTCGTCTCTGATTTGATAATTAATAAGCCCAGCTAAGAGATGAGCGAAAGCATTAATAGGGTTACGATGTCTATGATGGATCAAAGTATTTAAAGACTTGAGCGAAGAGAATATAGTTTCAATAAGAGATCTTTTCATCAGCATCAATTTATCTGCGGTGTCCATCAGTATGTTCTTCATATTCTTCTTAATTTTAGTGATAAGTGTCACACCGCTTTTAAATAATTGTTGGAAGAGATTACGAGAAAGATATCCTTTATCCCCAATGAGTTTGGCTGTAATCCCTTTTACCATTTCTGTCACAGGCGTTTTGTCATTAACATTGCCTGGGGTGATCGCAAGACGAACAATTTCAACATGGGTGTTAAAGATCAAGTGAATCTTCAGGCCAAAGAACCATCCTGTGGAAGTCTTTCCTTTCGCAGCTAGATCTTTAAACACTTTATGCTTCTTCTCTCGTAGATTATGGCAAACAGCCATAGGCGTCGAATCAATGAACAAGTATTCTGTAATCTCTCCTGCAAGACTCTTGAGTAAACAAATAAGTGCTGGAAACGCTTGCTTAATAAGGGCAATAAAACGATCATAATGGACAAGCTTTGGAAATAAATGGTGATGATAAGTGCTTAAGTCCAGGTAAAAGTATTTAAAACAAGCCATCCCAGATTGATGGTATGCAATTAAAATTGTTAAAACTTCGGATAATGTTAGATGACCCTCTCTCCGGCGTCTCATCAAATGGCCAGAAACTAATTGCTTCTTATACCAGGGCTCAAAGCCTTTACAAAAGTTATCGACAAAATAAAACAATTTATCGTAATCTATTCCCATTGAGGTACCTCCCTATTTTTTCAAATCGAGATTACCTCAATACTTTCAATAAATTAACTAATATCTCTTATCCATTATAATTTCAAGAAAAATATTTAATAAAAATATAGAAAATGGTTAAGTGATCAGTATTTAAAAGGTAGCTCTAACCAAATAATCGATTTAGGCAACAAAGCCATTAATCGAAAGCTAGACAATTTTACCATACACAGCCAATAATACATTATAGATATTATATTTATAATGTAAAATATTATTCTAAGCATGAAAAATATGTTGTTAAGAATATAAAAAACAAGGCATCAATATGAAAGATTTTTTTAAAAATTATTTATTTATTTTAATATACATCATTTTCTTGATGGAAGTTACGTCATCTTTAGCAAGCCAAGAAAAAGAAGATTTACTTAAGAAAGATGAAATGTTTCATCTTAATTTTACAGGTCAGCAAAAAGAACAAGCTGATCAAAGAGTAGAAGAGATAGGTATTAGTGATACTAGTAAATCTTTTTCAAATATTGTTACAAATAGTCATCTTATTTCTAATAAAGAAGAAACTGAAGATAAAATTTTAAGAGAAGATGTGGATCCTTTTGATATGTCTAAAATATCAAACGCTTTACCTTCTTTCCATGAAGAATCATTTATCTACAATGTCGATTCGGAGTATGAATGTCATCAAAAGGTAAGCGAAAGATTTTTTCGAAGAATTACGAGAAAGCTAGAATTACGAAAAAAAATAACAACTTTTTGTGAAGAGTTACGACAAAAAAACAACAACCCTCAAAAGTTATTGACTCCAATTAATTTAGATGGACTCTCATCAAGAACAAGGATTTTACTTTTTAGAGAACTCACAGCATATGCTTTAGGGCAAGAAATTAGCCTTCCATTTACATTTCATGGAAAAGATTTCAATATTAACCTTAAGCCTAGTTTGAGGCAACCTGGTGACGGAATTATTGATAAAATTGGAACTCACGAAAACATATTTGATGTGTTAAGTATTTATACATCTGAATATCAAAAAATTATTTCAAAAAAATTACTGTCTGCTCGTTGTCAAAAACCTTATCATCAAACAATATTGTATCCTATTATCTGTAAAGAGAATATAACTATTGACCTCGAAATATTGAATATTCTTTTAGATTTTGAGGTTGCTCGACGATTACAAGGTACTTATGAACAAGAATTAAAGTCCTATTTTCTACGTAAAACGTGGGTAAATTATGTCAAGACAGTTGTAGAAGGGCAAAAGCAGACTGAATATTACAAATATTTTTTAGATTGGATTAGGTTTCTCATCGATGGTATTAGAATAAGCCATTCCAGAAATTTAGAATGTGCTCGAAAACTTTATAACAATTATGATAAGAAAATTGAGTTAATAAAGGACGATAAAAATCAATTAGATAGCGTTCCTATAGCTTCAGCCATTGTTGGAATTATGAAGTTGTCTACTAACGATGAAATAATACCATTAAAATTATTCTTTAATGCTCCTTCTACTTTTAAAAAAGGGGATAGTACTTTTAAACATGGACCATTACATGCATTTCAAGGAGCTCCTAGTGAGCAACATAGAGATAAGGCAGTGAAAGCAATTATTGAAAATTTAAGAAAAGGAAAAAAGGTAAATATTTTTTCTTGTGAAGAAATTCATCAAGAGTATCTTGAGATTTTTAAAGGAGATAGTGAAAGTGATGGAGAATCTTACGATATTGATGAATATGAAAACTGTCAAAACTACCATTTGCCTAATGACATTCACTTCTAGTGATATTAATATTTAAACTTCAATTTACATGATATGATTACCTCAATAAATTAAATTCGTTATCTTATCCCCTTACTAAAGTAATCCAAAGATGTTCAAACTATCTTATTAGTGCCAATTAATTCTCATAGTATATTTATGACTGTCGCGAAAGTTATAAGTTTTGCGACAAATCCTCACTTGGCTATTTTACTGATATAAAAGTGTCGCATAAAATATGCCTATATATATATCTTTATGCAACAATATATGCGACTGCAGTATCAGATATTACATATAATTAAAGATATTTAATGTAGCTACGTTGACAAGATTTATATCCAATAAAGGTATTAAGAAGATATAAAACAACCCTACACTTGATTAAAATTTTGTGTAGGGTACTATAACTTATTAAAAGAGTTTAATGCTCGTTTGAGCCTTTTTGAGTTTCTTGTATAAGAAGAATTATCTTTAATGTTAAAAGGGATGGTAGAATATGTACAAATTTATATTTTTATTTTTAATAACCTATTTTCCTCTTTCTGCAGTTTATATTGGTGTTGAGACCATTCAAGAAGAAATAGGCGAGAATATTAACTCTTATTCTCATTTAAAAAAACGAGATGTTCCCATTGAAGTTAGAACTAATATCTATGTCACTTTTTCCAAAAAACACCCTTCTTATAGTGCAATTCACTATGAAAATATTAAGCAATTTGAGCTTATCAATAATGTTATGCAATTAATACGATCTAACCTCAGGAAAGAGTTGCCTCCAAGAAAAGGAGGACTTGAGGAAGTTCATTTTGAAGACATAAGAACACAAAAACATGTGACTTTATTAGAAAACCTTTATAATCGGTTTTATGAGTACTACAAAAGTGATGCTAGTCTTGATATAAGAGCTAGTCGCAATACTCATGATCAAGATATGTCCCAAGCGTCACAAGTTATTTTCCTTTTTAAACCTTCTCAAGAAGCTTCACAAATTATTGTCGATAAACTTTTAACTTTACAAAACAAATTTAGCTTTTTTAGAAAAGAATTACAGCAAGAGGCACGTATACGTACTCATTATTTTACATCTCCGGGACTTAAATCATCTATGTCAAGTAATGATGAAGGATATTATGATAAGCGAATGGGACGCTCTTACTCTTCTAATGAAGATGAAAACTCAGAATTTGAGGACAATTCTAGTGAAGAGGATGAAGGCAAGTTTAACAAATATATTTTCTAAAAGGTTGTATGCTTGAATCATTTTGTTAAGAAGGCAACAAGGTTCAGTAAAGTTACGCTTAAAATATGGTATTATAAAAAGTTACCAACATAAAAAATTTTACTAATATATTACTTAATACTACTATTCATTTCTCAATTTTACAACCATTAGTATTGTTATATTATTGAATGAAAGTATGGGGAGAAAAACTATGTGCAATTCTTATGAAAAAAATCAAGTAAGTTTTAGGCAAAGTAGTGGTATTTCAATAGCTTTAAAGTTCACTGAGATTGCTTATAAAAGCTTTATAAGATTAGTCTATAATAACTCTAAGATCATTGGTATTAGTGCTTTCATCCTAATAGTAGCCTTTGTGCAGCCAAATAGCCTCTGTGGAAGTGATCTTTCACAAGACGAAGTCTCAAGCCAAACAAATTCAAAAAAAAGATTGCAGCCAAATCCTCCAACCAAAAAGTCTCCTCCTAATAAAAAACAAAAAATAATTACTGAGACTGAAAGTGGTATAAAGCAACCTAAAATAAGCAATTTCTTCTTAAAAAAATCACAATCCCTTAATCAACCTCAGTTATCCGATAATAAGCAAATAAGTTTAAATGAAGAAAAAGAGATTAATGATGATCAGGTATCAGTAAGCAGTTTATTTCAACCGCCTCTAAAGCAAAGTAATAAAAATAAAATATCTAACTCTAAGAAGAATAATAACTTAAATAATCAATTATCTAAATTACCGCTCGTTAGAAATAGTTCGAGTGATGAGAGCGAGGATGAGGGAGAGAAAAGCCCTAAAGTAGAAAACCATGAAAATGAGCATCAAGAAAAACAGCTAGATGTGCCAGAAGAAGCTGAAGAAGAATCACAAGATATCTTAAGCAATAATGGTAAAGATAAACCGAAAAAATCTTTGAATATTGCTTTATTGAAGAAAGATATAAAGAGCTTTGACGAGGCTATAAAAAAACCAAAACATCCTGTGATATTAGATTCATACAAAATTTTTGCACAAGACGATGAAACTCACAGAGGGTTGGTAGTTTTTAAAAAACAGCCACCAAAAAAGCTTGACTGGGTCATTTCATTAGAAAATTACTTGCTGGATGTACTACCTCAAGTGCCAATACAGGGAAAAGGTAGTTCACTTCCTATTGATTCCAGCCTTGTCTTTATTGAAACTGATTCAGGAAAATTCGTCTTTATTTTTGGTGATGGGCGCTATTTACTTAAGAAAGGAGTTAAAGACCCTCACTTTGGATTACGTGTAGCACTCAATAATATAGAAAAAGATGATCATGAAGCGATAAAGAGTTTCGCCATTTCCATTCCAGGAATAAACCCTATTCATATTAACACACGATATGGAAGAGGTATTGGTGCTAAAGACATCATGTTAGGTCATACGCGTGCTTTAACTAAAATTGATGGTAGAAATAAGAAAAAAGGTACAAGAATAGGAGCTACTGGCGCTTGTGCCGTAGTTTCTTACCCGATAGAGGTAGAAGATTTCCCAAAAATATGTGATCAATTACTCAAGCTTTCTCAGAAATCAACGTATAAAGAACTTTTCCCGTGGGTTGATGAATTAAGTCCTGTAGAAGAAACTGATAAAATTGAGAATTTAGATCGAAGCATTATAAAGATATTACAAGATACACAAAATTTAAAATGGTTTCTTTCTGAGCCATACTTAGATCTAGAATACTTAGAAAAGATGGAAGAAACTCTTTACTATACCCATTCTTTGAGGAGAAAAGAGGAGAAAGCAACCTTAGAAGAAATTTCAAATCTTATAAAGAACAGTAAGTTACTCTCTATACCTAAATTAAAAAAAACTTATAAAATTCATGCATACAATTCGAATGATAAACCTATTCATAAATGGAGCATATATAATGCGTTAGTTCTTGAAAACGTATTTGAAGAACAGCTTTATATTCTTCAAAGCGGGAAATGGTATGAGGTTGGAAAAGACTTTGGTAAAACACTAAACAATGAAATAGATGAATTGTTTGTAAAGGAAGATCAACCAACGTTACCACCAGTTCTTGCAGAAGAACTTCCAGATAAGAAATCTAGAAATACAAAAAATTATACTGAAGGCCTCTACAATAAGAGGGTCGCAAAAGATTCTAAAGGTGAACTCTTATTAATGGATACACGCACTGTCAAAGGGAATTCCTCAAAAACAGCCGCTAAGAAAGGCAAAGAAAGATCAGAGCATGGAATAGAAGTCTGCGATTTACTCACCAAGGACAAACACTTAATTCATGTAAAAGATTGGAAATCATCAGCCAATTTTAGTCACCTTTATGCACAAGGTTTAGTATCTGCTGAATCAATAAAATCGAGTAATTTTAGGAAACGAGCTAAAGATAAATATGTAAGATTCGAATTGCTTGATTATTTAAGAGATTTACAAAAACAAAATGGTAGCGCTGATTCTAAGTTAGAACGCCTAAGAAAAGAATTAAATAAGCTATCTAAGAACCTTTCTTTTAAAGAGACCGATCGAGATGAAAAGATTAGAAAACAATTTATATCTCTTCTACGTAAGGGTAAATTTATCCAATTAGATGATGTAATGCTTCAAACGCTAACTAAGAAAATAGAACAAGATCAAGAGGTTTTTACTTCAATTTTAAATCCTTTGAGCTTTGATCCTAAAGAATATACTGTAGCTTACGCTTTCTTCCATCAGGATGACAGGGATAAATTGAGCGATTATCTACCTTTTTTTAGTAGAGTTAGCCTCAAAGCGGCTGTTCAAAAGCTCCATGAGCAAGGATACAAAGTTATTGTAAAGCGAATTATAAAACCAAGGTCAGAGGCTCCTTCTTCTTCAGCTAGCAGCAATAATTCAAGCTCAGGTGTTTCTAATTCTGTTACTGGTCAGTCTCAATCTTATTCTTCAAGCTTTCAAAGTAGTAGTTATACCAGTACCCAAGTATTAACACAGAATAATACAAACATTAGTAATGTGAGCATATTGTCCACTTCACAAATTGAAGATGAACAAGATTCTTGATTTAAATAAGTTAATTTCAGAAATAATTTAAGAAAGCTAGACGCTAGAAATTCGACAAGTTTCTAAGGATAATTTCGAGTGAGTTTGTTCGGGAGGGGGTATTGCAATATAACTTTTGACTGCTTAAAGTTTAAGTTAGAAGAAACAGTATAGATCGTAAGAGATGCCATTCAAGCAAAAGCTAAAAGACCCAAGTCTTAATCCCAGAAAGAAACCAAGGTATAAGGTCACCAACTGGAGCGCCTACAATAAAAGCCTTAAGAAGCGAGGACAATTAAGTTTATATTTTCCTCACGGAGATCTGAAGTCTGCGTTTATTAACGAACATCCTTATATTACTGGATTTTCAGGGCAACAACCAACCTTTAAAGCTGCTTATACTGAACTGTTTTATACTTTTTATCGTCTTTTTGGTTGGGGATTGCGTCAAACAGCGGGCTATTTTGAGGATTTGTGGCAAACTAAAGGGCTTGATATTCTTGTTCCAAGTTTTGGACATTTGAGTGATCTATTTTCTATTTTACCTCTAAAAGTTCGTCAGTTTTGTGACAAGCTTGCTAAGAGGGTATCACAAGGAGAATCAATAACATTAATTCTTGATAGTACAGGGTTTCGTTTTGGAAAGGCTAGTCACTGGTATGAGACAAAATATGGTAAACCTTGTGAACAGAAACCTTGGCGCAAGATGCATTTATCGATTGATCCAGAGATGAATACTCATGCTCTTGAGATTACAGATTATGAAGCCTCTGATCTTGAGATAATGGGTTCTTTGATTCCTGAAAATGAATCTCAACCCGTAGACAAAGTTATAGCAGATGGAGGTTATTACAGCAAAGAAGGATTTGAAGAGCTTCATAATAAGGGAATTATACCTGTCATTCCACCTCCTCCAAATTCTGTAGTTCATGGCCATCAAACAACAACATGGCATGATAAGATTGTTCAGTACATTAAAGACAAAGGAACAGTTTACGCTTTTCATAAGAAGTATGGTTATGGTGTCAGAGCTTTGGTAGAAGCACAGATCTCAAGGATTAAAAGATGTATTGGGTCTACATTTAAAACCCAAAAGATTGACTCTCAAAAACGAGAGGGTATTGTTATTGCTAACATCATTAACAGGTGGAACTCATTCGGCAAATGCGTTTGTGTTAAAGTAGGATAATTGCGTCTAATCAACGGGATATCTGTACCCTCCCGAACAAACCCGTTTATGGCTTTACACAGAGTCCTCATGAAGCAGTGGTTTATATTAGAAAATTTGGTATTCCTTATTGAAGCTTAAAAAATTTTAAATTCTATGCTTAGTAATATTATGTGGCAAAATTTATCATTTATAACCACGCTATTATTTGATCGATTTTCTAGGGTAAAAATATATAATGAGTCAAAGCACAAGTAATGATTATAGAAACATTTTGTGTGCCAATTTGAACAATTTTAAAAGTTCTTCTTTAAATAAATTGACAATTGATCACAAAATTTGTTAATGAATTAATATTCTAGTAAGCAACATTTTCTGAAATTAAGGATTTTTTCATATGAAAACTTTTATCTTTTTCAATAAAATTTTAAACTTAATGACTTTAATGAGTGTTATAGCAATACTAAAAATCTTTACACCTTCTTATGCATTAACTTCAGATTTAATAGAAAGCAATGAGTCAAATAATAGAGGTACTAAACGTCAAAGAGAAAGTGGATCAGATTCACCGCAATTAAATATAAAAAAGCAAAAGCTTAATACAGAAGATAAGTCTGAGAATGTGGAAGCTAATAATTCACCAATAAGTGAAACTCAAAATCCAAAAGATAATGCAAAATCTCTCAAACCTATTTCTCACGATACATTTTATATTTTTAATGTTGGGCAAGGAAACTCACAGCTTGCTGTTTATACAGAGAATTTGAAGGAACCTTTTGGGGTACTTTATGATTGTGGATCTTCTGCACAAGTAATGAATGCTAAAATTTTTCAAACCCGATCTCATTCAGGATTTAGCAGTATCCTTACAAAAAAACTAAATGATGATAAAGAAGTTGAACGTCCAGTTCTTAGTGAAAATAATTCAAATATTAATTTTTCACTACCCAAATCTGTTCTGTCTAATAATAATGAGAGTGAAAATAAAATTGTTGTACTAAACAATAATTCAATAGAATTTGAAGATGATTCAACTTCTGAAGATACTTCAGGTTCTCAAGCTAGTTCGCAAGGAAAACGCACTAATGACGGAAATAAAGTAAAACTAAAAGACGTAACAAAAACAATAAGTGAAACAATTGAAGAACATAAAATAAAATATTTATTCGTATTTTTATCACATCCTGATAAAGACCATTTCAATTTAATTCCTTCTGCTATTCCAGATGGAATAAAAACTTTATTCATATTGTCCGGTGATTTTTTACAAGAATCTGACAGTGGTAATGGTGAGCTTAAACAAGATATTCAAGAACTTTTTAAATTTTTTAAAGAAAGGGAAGATAGTGAATTTTGTTTACCTTATTTTTGGAATTTTTCCAAATACAGTGACATTAAAAAAATTATAAAAGATTTTAATGAGGAAAACCATAAGAAGCTTTTACAGTTGAGTAATGAAAGTCGAAAACTAGTTAAGGAAGTACCAACCTCACTTTACGGTTCATTACTTGATTTACTAAATCTAATTAATTTACAAGAAGTAGACTCAATTTCTACTGAACAAAACTCCAATAAAGAATTGGAAAAGATTTCTACTTCTTCAAGCGACTCTGAGCATAAAACTGATATTATTTCTAGTAAACTTAACTCTGATAACGAATTGAAAATGATTTATATGCTTTCAAGTGATCCTGAGTATAAAGAAGCATTAAAAAATATTTATATTTGGAGTCTCAATAAATTTTCAAGCGAAATTAATAATCAATCAGCAATTGTTTCATTTAAAATGCCCTCTTTAAAGAAAAGCTTTATTTGCACAGGCGATGCACATGAGGATGTCTTTGTTGATATTTATCAGCTTTCTAGAAATCAAATGATTTATGAACAAGATAACCGTCATCACCTTGATCTTTCTTTGCGTAATGAGAATGAAATATATACTGTTTTATTAGTACTGCCTCACCATGGTTCAATTGAAAACAAATCCCTTAGAATGTTAGATCTTTTTAAGCCTGATGTTATGGCCATTTCAGCAGGTGCAGGCATGCATGGCCATCCTTCAAATGATTTAGTTATGGAATATAGAACCCATAATACCAATATTTGGAATACATATGATACTACAAAGCGTAATTATCACTTTTTAACATTTAAAGAAAAAGGTGATAAAGCATTTTATTATAAAGAAATGTCAAAACCACATTGCCCTATATTATGTACAAATGTATTAGGTACTATAAAAATTACAAATGATAATTTTGAAACTGAACATGACGATCAAATAGTATATAATAATAGTGTATATAGAGCTGATTTATCTCGTGCTGACCAAGTAAATATAAAAGAATATAAACAATGTGAAGATTCACCACACATTTACGTAAGTAAAAATGATAACAATAATATTCATAATTTTATCTTGATAGCTGTAGAGAAAAAAATTAATAATAATATAAGCTTAAAATATTATAAGGCTGAAAAGGATAAAGCTAATGACACAGATGACAAGAATTCTTAAAATAAGTCTATTAATTGTTACTATATTAACTTTTTCTATTTCAGGTTGGTGTGGTAATGAGTGTTTAAAATTATATGATGATGAAATTGAAGGTAGAAACTTTTCCCGTATCTTTAGTGTTTTAACTGATTTTTATACGCAGAACAAAGAATCAATTCAGATACTTAATAAAGAGAAATTCTTTATTGATGATAATTACAAAAATCTTTCTAATAATATGAAAATTGCACTTGATGCGATCAAATCTAATCAAAGTTCTGCAATTAATCAAGATTATGACAGCCCTCATGGTTTTAAAGTATTAAAAAGTCATCTTCGACAGATTAGCGATTGTCTTAAAAATTCTTCCTCAGTTAATGATTTAAGAGTAAATGAAGTCCAAGATTTACGTAATTATACCTTGGGGCTAAGAAAAATAATCGAAGCTCTTCGTTATGAATATCCTAATCTTAGAACTTAGCATAATTCATTGCAAAAGAAGTTTGATTTTAATCATCTCTAATTGTAGCTTTTCCCAATTTTTATTAGCAGTATAGAGAGGCAGTTTCATTTGTTGAGCAAGCGCGAGACAAGCTTTATCTGCTAAAGATAAATCATAATCCTTTATCTGTTTTTCAAGTTCTGCTGCTAGGAAGGCTTGTTCTTCATTGAAAGGCACAATTGTTGAGATAAATGGCAAGATAGCCTCTTGGCATTCTTGCAAAGTCATATCTGAGTTAAGTAAGGATGCAGCTACTTCAGAAACACTAATACTCGACATTATAATGCGTCCTAAGAGAGGTTCAATCATGTCAGCCCCTGGTTCATTCTTAAGAAGGACTAGGAGGGCGGAGGCATCGAGGATAACATTGTTACTCATGATTGATTACCTCTTCTTGATTTGTAGTTAAATGCTCACCTGAATCTTGATCAGTGACATGGTAACGCTTAATTGTTTGCCTTGCTTTATGAAGAGTATGTTTAAGAGAAGTCATGACTAAACTGTTTTCCTGAATCTCAAAGATGACTTCTTCCCCTTCCTTAAGGTTTAACTTTTTCCTTAAGAAGGCAGGGATAACAATTTTGCCGCCTTTATATACTCGTGCTCTTGGTATCATAGTGTAACCTATTTAGAGAATTATCCATATGGATAAATATATAACTTATATCAAAATAGTTATCAACCAACATTTGATTCAATAAGAATTATATAAAACATTTTTCATAAAGATATTTATGAACCATAATTCTTAATGGTTCCATAATTTAATAGTTATATACCTAACAATAAATGAACATTTATTGTTAACTTCATATTTTACAACCTTTTGCGGACGATTATCCTTGACATCAAGCTTGAACTAAACAATATAGTGTTACTAATACTATTTATTGTTAGATATGTCCCGTGATCGGTAAACAAGCAAAAGTTCTCTCAGGACGTGAAATCACTCAAGTGCTTTCTCAGATAAAATTGTCCCGTTATCCTGAAAGGAATGAAGTCATGGTGCTTCTTTCTCTTAAAGCAGGACTGCGGGCAAAAGAGATCTCCCTCATCACTTGGTCAATGGTCACAGATGCTTCAGGAGAAATAGGAGAGGTACTTCATCTTCCCCATCAATCAAGTAAAGGAAAGTCAGGAAGAATTATTCCTCTCAATAAAGAGTTAAAGAGAGCTCTAACAACTCTCTATGAGTTAGTCTCTCCTGAATCACATCATCATGTTATCACCAGTGAGAGAGGAGAAAGAATGCTCCCATGTAATATCTCTCATTGGTTTAAGAATATGTTTAAGATTCTTCGACTTGAAGGATGCTCAAGCCATTCAGGGAGAAGAACCTTTATCACCAATGCGGCACGTCGCATTATTGAAGTAGGGGGCTCCCTCAGGGATGTCCAGCAGCTTGCAGGGCATACTTCCTTACAGATGACACAGCGATATATTGAAGGTAATACCGAAGCAAAAAGGAAGGTTATCGATCTTATATAATAGGGTAGAGTTTAAAGATGGCCAAAAGTAGGTAAGATTGTTAATTATTAGGCTCCAAATTAAAATCAATGGAGCCTACTAAATTAATAATTATATGCTATTAGATTATTCTTGTTGAGCGTCCTTTTTTTCTTCTTTAATTTCTATCAAACTAAAATTATTCATTTGCTTTTTAGGTTTATTTCCTAAGCCTTGGATTGCATCTTTTAGAATTCTATTAAGTGATAAATCATTCCTATTTACATCTTCACGGCATGTTGGGCAATTTGGATGTTTACTTAACCATTCAATGAGGGGGAGATGCTCAAAAGTATGCCCACATCTTGTAATAACAGGATCTTGGTATAATTCAAGGGTTAATGGACATATAAAATTATCGCTAACATTTGTGTTATTAGTCTGCATTAGGAAATGAAGTAGCTTTCTCACTTCCTTAATTTCTTTTTCTTGATTATCAATTTTTTCATCTCGAGCTACTATTTTATCTTCTAGCCTATTAATTGTTTGATCTTGATTATCAATTTTTTCATCTCGAGCTATTATTTGACCTTTCATCTCATTAATTTCTTTTTGTTGCTTATTAATTATATTTTGATTTACTTGGTTTTGTAATGGAGCTGTTTTGGCTGGAAAATTTTTTAAAAAAGATTCAACATCTTTTTCCTGAGTTTCCATTCTTTGTAAATTCGAAGAATTAGTTAATCTGTGTTGTACAAAGATATTATCATTTTGTAATTCACTAATTTTATCTTTTCTTTCTTTAGATCCTGGCCAATGAGCATGTCGTGTAGGGCTCAATATGTTAAGTTTTTCTTCATTCTTACTTGATAAACTTTCTTTATAGCCTTCCTTAATTTTTTTGACTTCTTTTGATGAAACATTAATATTTTCTCTAATAAAGTTACTTGAGGCTAGCTTTACATACTCGGGTTTCAAATCTTTTATTACGACGGGAGCTAAATATTCTAGTCCGGGCTCACGTGTTAATTGTTCCAAACCTATATACGTTTCCTCTAATTTGTCTCTTTTGGCTTTTATCGAGGCATGTTTTTCTTCAGCTTGTCTCACGAAATCAGTATTGGTAATTTTTGCATTTAAATTTACACCATTTACCTCATCCAAGTCATAAGAACTAAATACTTGAAAAGTTGTTGACATGAATATTATTGAAACATAAATAATTGATCTAAAGTTCTTACTTTTTAAATTAATGATTTTTTTCATTTCTTTTTCCTTTTTGAAATATCTTATTAAATTTATTTAATGAATTTCTTTAAAATAATTTAATCCATCAAGAATTATTGAGTTATATGCTTCTGAGTTGCTCCAAATATAATCCAAGGAATAAAGCTTGAAAGACCAGCGGCAATATTAGGTCCACGCTTTTTTAATATATTATCGGCTCCTGGACAGTTTTTATTAATAAAATACTTTGTCGTTGCTCCAGCAGTTAACCCTACAGCAAGCCCACCTAAAACCCAGGGTGTATACATTTCCTGAGATTCAATATCAAAAGCATTACTCACTAGTAATCCACAACCCGTACCGGCGAATCCCATGTACCACATGAGACGATAATTACTAAGAAAGTCATTTACAGAATGAGTTAATTCTTTTAATTTATCTAAATAGCTACGTGTTATTGAGTAACCATTATTCCAATCATACGCGTCATTTAAATTCTCCAACCCTTCACTTGTTCTATCTGTTGGTTTTTGGTTTATAGGTCGTCTTTCTTCGTCATTAGGACTTGCCCATAAAGGTGTAAACGCAAGCAGGCCAATAATTGTGCTGTAAACCTTTAAGGATTTAGCAAAATTCCTGAACATTTTTCATCTCCTTTTCAAATATATTAATGAATGGGTAACCCTTTATTATCAAAATAATATTGTTGTTATGTAAGTTACTTACTTGAATTATAAAAAATATTTAAATGATCTGAAATACTGTTAGATCACGGTATAGTTATTAATGAGACTAAAAGATATTCTAATAAATTACCTTTAAGTTATTTTTTAAGGAAATTTTAAGAGATCAAAAAATGCATATATTATGGAATTAATATTTTATTTGTTTGTAAACAGTTTATAGCAGGTTGAAGTTTTAAATAAGCTGAAATAACTTGGGTTTTATTAACATGCCCAGTTTTATTTTTGATATTTTTTAAGTAAAATTCAATTGTACGAGGAGATAATGATAGGCTTCGCGCAATTTCTTTAACACTTTTTCCAAGAGCTAAGTAATGGAGACATTCTGTTTCTCTTTTTGATAACAATACTTCCTTATCTGTTCCTTGAACAGTAAGACGTTGTAACTGTGTCCTTAATAAAAATTGTTCTGCTTTTTGTGCCCATTTATCCTCATCTGAAATATTAGTGAGATTAAATTGTTGCTGAAAATATGCTCGTTTTTTTCGGTCATCAGCGTTAATTAGATCTGCAGATCGTTCATTAAAAAAGCGACAAAAATGCTTTAATAAATATAAATTTTGAAGATAAAACTGAGGGGCATACTCATCTTTTACATTCATAGAAAAACTGTATAACTCAACAAAATTTAATTTATTCTTATAAATACCATAATGATGCCAAATATCATGAGCAAAAGCTAAATGTGCAAGAGAGTCTTTGTTTTTATCATATAAAGAAATATTTGAGGGATAAATAACATTTAGCTCCTGCTCTTGAGAGGTAGATTCTATATCAGAGGTAAAAGTATTTCCTTGGCTTTTTACATTAAAAAAGTATTCCTTTGTAAATTCTTTATTATTGGAGAAAGACAGGTAAGACCCATCTTCAAATATTTTAACATAACAAAAACATTTAACTCCCAAGTCAAACAAAGGGTGACATATCTGAAGAAAATTTGGGAGATTCGCCATATAATATTCATAAGCAGAATAATTTAGTTTCTCTAAAAGATTCAATCCATTTTCCTTATATTAAGATCATTAATGGAAAAATTATACCAAATGAGTTATCAGTAATTTTTCTTAAATTCTAATTTATCTATATTATTCTGTAAATAAAATATTGACCTTGCTCCGTATATTGAAGCATTACTCTTTCAGCAATTCAAATAAGGCAAACAACACAGTTGTCTTTTCGTTCATTCTAGATATGATTTGGCATATCTTTACAATAAAAAGCAAGTTTAGATGCAATTAGAAAACTTAAACTTATACAAGAAGGCAAAGGCAACATTTTTGTATCAAACGGAAGAAAAAAGTAATTTTCCGCATTCTAAAGCTGTACTGTTAATTAGCGTAGGGCAAGCTAATCATGAAGGCGCAAGATTAGAAGCCACTATAAAGCTAATAAACGACAATTTTCAGTCATGTGATGTGGCAGTATGTGACACTTTACAAAGGCATACTATACAAATGAGTGAGTTATCTTCGCCTGAAGAAGCTTATACTAAATCCATGATAGAGGGAAAACAATGGGTAAAAAGAAATAAGAAACATTTAATGCTACTCAACGTACCAAACGAAATATTTTTTTGGGATAAATATCTTAAAAGTAAAGACTTTTTACATTGTAAAGATAAAATTGTGCATGCTTATCAAAATGATGAAATTTTTAAAAGTTCAATGCATGTAACCATTGAGGAATTTGTTAGAAGATATGAACGTCGTTCAACAGGTGTAAACAGAGAAAAATTAGAAGAATACTGTTTTAACTATCTTACTGAAGAATGTGCAATCATGATGCTAATGTGGCCAAAATGTGAATATAATTATATTATTTATCCAGGTAATATGCCCAAAGTTTTAGCAACAGCACGTGATAAGTTTGTTTTTCCTTATAATCCAAATCTTCTCAAATGGACTCAAGTTTACATAAGAAGCAAAATAGTTTCTCCTACTCTATGTTAGATCTATGATAACATTTATCTTTCGCCTAAATCAGGGTAACCTAAAAAATGAGTCATTATAGCGGGCAAAGTCAAAAGCAAGTATTTATAGATACCTATTATTAAGAAAGTTAGAATTAGAGAAAGTATAAAAAAACTGGCGTTGTTGCTTAATTCTGATTCAAATATTATTTGAGTAAGTTTTAGATCATTATTGAGGGAGTGATGATTAAGAATTCTATGAGCAAAAAGAAGAAGTACAAGGTTACGAACTGGCGGGAGTAAAATAAAGCTCTTAGAACAAGAGGTTCCTTAACATTTTGGTTTAGTGATGATTTTGAGAAGGGATGGTTTGCAACTTCTGCTGATACTCCTCAGCGAGGACGTCCTTTTACTTATTCTAAAACGTGTATTACCTTGATACTCACCTTACGACATATTTTTAAATTGGCCTTAAGACAGCTCATAGGTTTTGTTGACTCTTTACTAAAATTGATGGGAAAGACTTTACCTGTGCCTGATTTTAGCCGTTTATCAAAAATAGCAACTGAGCCCTTATCTCGTTTATCCCTTGCTTGTTTAAAAAAACCAAGCCATGTGATTATCGATTCTTCAGGACTGAAGGTCTTTGGGGAGAGAGAATGGCTAGAGACTAAGTATGGAAAACAATATCAACGGAAAGTATGGAGGAAGCTTCATATTGGCATTAATGATAAGGGTGAGATTATAGCAAAAGAGATGACTGACCATTTAACTTATGACAGAGCTCTTGTTGATTCTTTATTACATCAAGGAGGGACTGAACATATTGATGAGCTTTTAGCGGATGGTGGGTATGATAGTCATTAGATTTATCAGTATTCAGAAGCACACCAGATTAAGCCTATTATTCCGCCACCCAATCATGCAGTTATTTCATATGAGATGAACCCAACTTTAAGAGATCCAATAGTCGCTTATATCAAGAAGAGAGGTTACTGGGCTTGGTACCATAAGAATCAATACGGTCGCAGGAATAAAGTTGAAAATACTTTAGGTTAATTTTCAATATACCTTTAGTGATGAAAAAAATTACAAAACATCAGAGGAAAAAATGAAACTTAAACATATTATATTATCAGCTTTAATATTAACTGCACTTCCAGCGCCTATTATGGCTTCATCTACTTTAACTTATGAAGAAATTTACAACAAATATGAATACAGAAAGACAGGTCGTTACGACGTAGATAAGTATTTTAACCTTGCAGATCAAGAAAAGCCTGCTTATTTAAGAAAAGAAATAAAAAAGAATAAGGAATTTGTCGCAAAGATAGAGGAAAAGATCGAACAGGATAATACTCCAGAACTTAATGGAATGTACTACGCTATGATGGGTAGCCTTTTTAGAGCAAGGGAAAGTATGTTCGATCTACTAAAGAGTGTTCATAAAGATTTAAAAAAAATCGAAGAGGTTGATGCAAAAACATGCCCTATTTTCAAAAAGGAATATTATGAGGAAGCTATTAATAAATTCGAAACGGTAATAAATGTAAATGACGCTACAAGCCTTAGAGAATTTTATGGACAATCATTTAAAAGCTTGAAAGCTGAAATCTTATTTTACTATGGTATAACATTTAGATATGCTCGCTCAACGCCTATATATTACCTAAGTATAATTTACTCATGGATTTTACTTTAATAAATTTCTACTATTTTCAAGTTTAAATATGGAAGTGTCTATATTAATAGTTTTAAGAGGGATGTGAATAATAATTATTTTCTAAGTCTTTTTAAATACCAATATTTCTCTCTTGGGTTTATCGATTATCCATAAGGTTAACAAAAGACGAGAATATCAAGAAAATTAGGAGAATTATGATGAATGTTAAAGCTCAATTTAAGGATCTAACTTAATCCCTATTCAATGTAGTAATATTGTTATTAAACGTAATTGCTAGTATTCCCGTATCAGCAAGTATTATAGATTATGATCAAGGACATAATAATGTTATTGTCAGATTTAGATGTGTTGAAGAATACTATTAATTAAGCATATGATCAAAAATCACTTCTGCTTTGGTGCTTGTCGTAAATTTAGCTAATGCCTCAGGGTTAATCTTGTTTTGAGATATATCAATGAGTTCAAGATTTGGCATTGTAAGAAAATATTGTAGCGCTTCAGCATCAAATCTAGTTGCTCTTACATAAACGCGTTTGAGAGATTTAATTTGAGAAATATTGTAAATACCCTCATTTCCAAGATTAATAAATCCGCAATCAAGGCTTTCTAAACGAGTCAGTCCTTGTAAACAAGCAATGCCTTTAGAAGTGATGAAATTATGAACAATATTTAAATCTTGTAAGTTAACGAGTGATTTACCAATAATATCCATGTCAGCGTCTTTAAAATAGTTTTGAGCAGCATTGAGAGTTTGCAAACTTTTAAATAGACACAATGTTGGGACCACATTAGATTCCAAACCATTATTCTCAATATCAAGAGTTAGTAAAGTTTCTTGGCTAGAAATGAGTGGTGTTAAACCAACTCTTTTAATATTAGTAGAGGCAAGCCCTATATCTTCATATTGTCCCTGTTGCAATAAAAGAACATCGGCTTGTTCAAGAGATTGTTCTCTAAAATCAAGCGCTTTGGTATGATAAATAGGCTTTAAAGGAATAACTAATCCCTCTTGATGACTTGTCAAGTGATTATGCTTACCAAAAGAATTATCAGTATTAGAATTATCCATTACGATTGTGCTCGCAGTAGAGACATTACAATTAATTCCAATGCAGAGTGCAAAAAACAAAACACTAGAATAATTTGTATTAAAATACCTCATTTCTTACCTCAAAACTTTATATTTCAGTACAATTTATAATATAAAAATGTTGATTTGTCAAATTAGATCCTTACTATGCTTTAATTTAATAATTTCATTATTATTCTAAATAGACACTATTAATGCGTCCTTGAAGCTTAGGATTTTCTAAAGAATGCTTGTCAGCCAATAAAGCATCAATAAAATCCTTAGCGAACATGATAATAATTATATTATCTTTTAGGCCAAGTGATTTAATTTTTGGAGGAGAAATTTTTTCTTTTTCGAAAACTTCTGCAAGAGGAATAGATAAGCGATACTTAATTTCTAGAGAGTCAGGCCGCAAATCATCTTCCTTAGCTTGTTCAGCTAGCATCTTATTTACTGAAAGATGGATGTTACCCTTTTGTATTGCTTCATGTAAATAATTTTCAATTTGCTTAATAGTTTCTTCTTTAAAAAGTGTAAAGAGTGATTTGCCGACAAGGGGTCTAAGGCTATTTTTTCTAAAATTTGCATCGATAGTCTTACCTTGCGTGATATCTTTACTTAGATTTAATTTTTTTAAACTTTCTACATCAGGCAAATTATCTTGATTGTATTTTGACCATAATGCATAAGCCTCAGAACCGTGCTTTCTTCTTAACTCATTTTTAATAAATTCTATATTTTCTACTTCTGAAACAATCTTAGTTGCAATAGTTTTTAGAACATTTTTATCTGCTTGTAAGCCTTCAAGAGTATAACCTGAGACACAAGCATAAGATTTTACAAATATGCACAGCGATATACATAAAACAACATAAAATAGTTTATTAAAAAGTTTCATAGTTATAATCCATAAATTGATGAATATAACTTTTATATAGCATATAATGGTTGTCTCTTCAATAAAAATATGCCAAAAAGTAATTAATTTATAAAGGTTTAATTTTAAAGTAGTGAACTAAAGGATATTGATAAGGTTCTGGTGCAAGTTTGCGACAAGAGAGTAAGCTGGAGAGATAAAATAACTGTAGATTTTAATTATGAAATTTTTTTACCATTTGTTCCACATCTCTCAATATTTATAAGATTTTTGCGCATAAAATATTTTAATATTCTCAATGCTCCTCCAAAGATAAATGGTAGTCTCCAATAGATTTAAGTAGGTGAAAACTTTCTAACAACACTGTCCGGTTTCGGGGATGGATTACGCTCTCAAATAAAATTTATTTTTTAATATTTAATTAATTTTTAATAAATAAATATTATATTTAAATTTATAAAAGAAGGAGACTATACATGAAAAAATTAAATTTAACTGCATTATTGGCATCATTTTTTATCTTAACTGGCCTCAATCAGGCATGGGGTACAAATATTACTGTTAAAAATTTTGATCTTAGCTTTACCGTGGCCCCTCATTTACCAAGCCCTTACATTGTGGAATTACATCATCCTCTAGGAAAAGTTGAAGTGGATTTACCCAATACAGGTAATCAAACTGTGCAAGCTAATGCTATTACTGGTTTTACAAAAGTAATAGTTAGAGAAAGATCTACTGGAAATGTTAGGTTAAGAAAAAATATTTTACCACCAACCCCCACAGCAGATGTTAATGTCGCAGTACATAGTAAGTATTTAGTTATTGGTTAAAAACCAATCTAAAGTGTGCTTAAAAATTTGAGATGTTTCATTTAAAATGAAATAAGATTACTTTGAAATCCTAAAGCTTAAGAAAAATCTTAAAACTAAACAACCCCCTTGCTTATAAGTGAGGGGGTAAAATTTATCACAAAAAAACCTTTTTTTGGTTTTGCTGCACTAGCAGGGGTAGTAGCCCGCTTTTGATACTGTCTTAAGGATCAAGGAATATCTTTAAGGATTTCAAAATTAATGGCATTTTTATATTTAAGCACCTTGAAGCATATATGATGAATCCAATAATACTGTAGCGACTTCAGAAACATTAACGTTCGACAGCATGATATTGCCTAGTAAATATTTAACAACGCTTGCGCCTGGCTCATTTACATTAGCAAGCAATCAAATGACCAAAAGCTGGGTTTATGGATACCTATTTCGAATGTATCAGGATTTTCTTAAAGAAAATATTCGTATACTTGAAACTTCCAAGCGACACTTGCGTAAATCGCACTACAATCATATCAAAATTGTTTTATTCAACATACTTCATAATGACTACTTAAATGATATTAAAATGCTTGTAAATTGGGTTAAAGAAAGGAGTATTTCAAAGAAATCTGAGAACTATTTAGTTAAAGAAATTAAAAGAGTTATTAATAAGGATGCCTCAGAGATGAAGCTTGAAGACTATGAAAATTATTTCAATGATTTAAAAATTATAGCCCGAGGCAATTCAGTCGTTCATTGTAAACTACCTATTATTAAGGAGTATGGTTTTAATGAGGCCTTTACGGAGCCAACTTATCATATTCGTCGCAATTTAAAGAAGGAATTTAAGAAAAAAGGATCGCCCCCACAACCCAAGTAAATATCACTGTTTCAAATAATAAGAATGAGATAAATTCAGATCATCCTGATATGCCAGAAAGCAGAAAAAAAGGGATCATCTAAGCTGCTGAAAATGCAAAATCACACAAGATCTTCCTTTTATCCTTTTTTTATATTGATAAAATCAATGATAGCTTTCTATCGCATGCTAGTGGTTATCTAGAAAACCTCGTAGAATTAAATGAACTTCTGATTCAAAACTGGCTGGCGAATTTTTCTTAAAAGTGATTAATGAAGCTATGAAAAAGTCAGGAATCTTTACAGGTGATTTACTCATTGTAGACCGAAGTCTTAAGCCAAAGTCAGGGGATATAGTCATTGCTGAGCTTGATGGAGAACTTTTAGTAAGACGCTATGAGAGATCGGGTAATAAAATAATTTATTGTAATCTATCTCCATGAGGTATCTCCCTATTTTTTCCAAATCGAGTTTACATCAATATCTTCAATACTTTAACTACTATCTCTTAGCCATAGTTCGGGTTACTTTAACATATTATTTACTAATTTTATTGTCCTTGCTTCGGTTTTATGGAGACCTATTTTCTTATAGAAATAGGCCGCTTTTTTAAAATATTTAAGACTTAATTGATGTCCATTAGAAAGTTCAAGCTGGCCAAGTTGGATTAAGGTTTCTGCTTGCCCTCCATAATCTTCTATTTTCTCAAAATATTGTAATGCTTCCTGATAGAAATTCTTAGCGTTTTTTATATCGCCTTTTTTATGTGTAAAATCGCCTCGATCTTTTAAAGTTTTTGCTTGATTACGGTAACTTCCATTTTTCCTAAAATACGATAGGGCTTTTTCATACAACTCATTAGCTTTTTGCTCATGACCTAAAAGACCTTCAAGATGAGCAAGACATCTTAATACATTACCTTCCTCTAAAGTATCTTGCCGATGTTTAAACCTTTCACGAGCACGGTTATAAGCATAATTTGCTCTATCATAATGTTTTTTTGTATTATCAATTTTTTGTACTATTAGGGTTTTTTCAGCATCTCCAATATTTTGCCATGCTATCGCTTCATTCCATTCATCTTTGATAATTTTGAAAACTTCGCTGGCCTGGTTAAAAACTCTAAGGGCCTGAATAATATTGCTATCACCAATCTTATTCCACACTAAGGCTTTATTTAATATATCCTCAATATCACTAAAGATAACGTTTGCTTGCCAAGAAATTTTAAGCGCCTTAGTGATATCATTAAATTTTATCCTATTATTATTAGACTCCCGTTTTATCTTTAATTCTCCAATTTTTAGAAGAGTTTTGGCTACTTCACGGGCATTACTTATATCTCTAGCTAGCTTTATTGCTTGTTCATAAGCATTTTCAGCGTAGTCATAGTCTTCAACATAACATTCTAATTCACCCAAGCTTCTCCATACTTTTGTGGCGCCTCTCTTATTTCCAATTTGATTAAACAACAGTAAGGCCTTATGATAGTATTCTCGTGCTGAGTTATATTTATTACAAAGAAAAGCTTGTTTTCCTAAACCTCGTAAAATGAATGCTTCATCACCACGATCATTTATCGTTTTTGCAAGCTTAAGAGCTTCATGATAACGATCATGTGCTTTCTTAAGATCATCGAGATAGTATGCAACCTCTGCTAATCCTAGTAATGATTTGACTTGCCCTTCGCGATCCCCTAATTTTTTTTGTTTATCAAGAGCTCGATTATAAGATCTTTGTGCTTCTTTATTACGATCACTAACACCATCTAATTCACCCAAGCTTCTTAATGTATCAACTTCTCCCCACAAATATTTTAATTTTGTAAATAATCTAAGAGCGTCATTAAATTTTGAACGTGCTTCACCATAATTTCCCAAAGCTAGTTCTAATCTTCCCAACCCCAACAGTACTCTTGCTTCACTACGTTGATTTTTAATATCTCTTGAAATATGGAGTGATTGTTCGTAAGAATCCCGTGCTTTACTATATAAACTTAACTCATATTGAATATCTCCTAAACCACGCAAAGCTTTTGCTTGCCCTCGACGATTATTAACCTCTTTAAAGAGAGATAATGCCTTCTTATAAGCCTGTAGTGACTGATCATATCGACAAAGAAGTCGATCAAGGTCACCCAATCCAAGTAATGCTCCTCCTACACCTAACCGATCATTAATACCATGACTTAAATTAAGGGCTTGCTCAAACTCTCTTCGTGAACTTTCATAATTATCTGTCATACGATTGAGCTCTCCAAGACGACGAAGTATGGAAGCTTGTCCCCAACGCTCATCTGTTTTCTGAAAAAGCTTTAAAGCGTTATTATAATAGAAATATGCTTCAGAAGTATTTCCTTGGATAAAGTGAAGCTCTCCTATTCCTCGCAAAGCATATGCTTCACCCCACTGATATTTGACATCTTCAGCAAATCTTTTTGCTTGTTCATAATATATTTGAGCTTCTTCATAATGGCCTATTGTACGTTTAAGATTCCCGAGGTTTGTATTAGCTCGCGTTAAACCTTGTTTATCGCCGAGTTCTTTAAAAATGTTTAAGGCGTCTTTATAATAATTCTCAGCTTTCTCATCATCACTAGAGTTATGAGCGCGAGTACCTAAAGCAAGGAATATGTAAGCTTTTTCTGAAGGTTTGTCTAAACGTTGTAGTATTTTTAATGATTTATCGTATAAAGATAATGCTTTATCTGAAACCCCTAAAAGAGATTCTATATTTCCTAATCCATACAATGCAACAGCCTCAAAAAAAGGGCTGTTAATTTCTTTAGAAATATCTAGGATTTCTTCATATTCTTTACAAGATTTCCAATAATTATTAGTATAATAATTTAATTTAGCAAGTCCCATAAGAGCATATGCTTCACCTCTTTGGCTGCCAAACTTCTTAAAAAATGTTAAAGCTTCGACAAAATAATTTCTTGCCTCTTTATAATTTTCCCTTAAAGTTTCTAAATTACCTAATGCTATTAATAAATTAGTTTTCCTTATATAGTCTCCAATTTCATGAGATAAATTACTTGCTTTATTATAGTACTCAAAAGCTAAATCATGATTACCTCTATTTTTTTCTAAGTGACCTTTCCCCATCAAGATACACGCCTCATTATAACGATCACCTATCGTTTTTGCTGTAGAGTAAGCCTCTTGATAATATTTATCAGCTTGCTGATATTGATTACGCGCATACTCTAGATCTCCTAGGTTTGCTAATACTTCAATTTGCCCTCTAGGCTCTTTAATTTCTTCAAAAAGTTCCATAGCTTGTATAAGAACATCTGAAGCTTGTGAATAATTTCCTCGTCTACGCTCTAAGTCTCCTATACCTTTCAATACTTTCGCCTCTCCATGGCGATCTTCTACTGCTTTAAATAATTCTAAAGCTTTACTATAGAGTCTACTAGCTTCTTCAAAATTTCCTAAATCACACTCTAAATGTCCTAATCCCCCTAAAGCATAAGCTTTATTCCGTTGATCGTTCATTTTATGAAAAATGGTAAGAGCTCTTTCATAACATATGCGCGCTTGTTCTTGACGTCCTGCTTTAACTTTTAAATCTCCTTGTTCACGCAGAACTTTTGCCTTGTATAAAAGATGGTTGCCTAACTCTTCGAAAATAGTAAGAGCTTGTTCTTGTTTCTTGTCAGCTTCTAATGGATCCCCTAAGTAATATGCAACTTTAGCCAATCCTTTTAAAGTTAATGCTTCTCCAAATTTATTATTTATTTTTTTAAAAATAGTCATAACTTTCTCATAGATTTTTCGAGCATTTTCAGGATGATCTATTCTTTTTTTAATATTTGCAATACCTAGTAAAGCGTACGCTTCTTCCTCCACCTTTCCTGCGCGGTGAAAAAGAGCACGAGCTTTTTCATAATCTTGAAGAGCTGCATGAAAATAACTTTGAGAATTAAGTTTGTTTGCTGAAGAGAGTAGTTTTTTTGCTTCTTTTTCATCTTTGGTAAGATCTGTTGTGAGTTCAATTGCCGCTTCTTTATGTGAAGAAGAGACAAAAGCACCTTTTTCTCCAAAAATTAAATAATTGAAAAAATTAAGAATAGAAGTACCTTCAGAAAATTTGGCTATATCGAGCTGGCTTTCGCTCCTACTAATGAGTAAGGAAAAAAGAATAACACTTTCCACACACAGTACAATAATAGATGAGTACAAAATAGGTTTAATCTTCCATAATTTAAACTTTATTAAAGCGGCAAGAAAAAATAGAGTTAATATAACAAATACATAACTAATAGAATTAAAATTTACCAACGAACTTGTAACTAAATTTGGATGCATCAAATTCTCCTTAGTTGTCAAAGTCAGAGTTTAATCTAACATCTGAGAATTATCAGACAGCTATATTGATAGGAATAAGGCTGCTTGAAGTATCAATAAGAGTATCTAGATTTTTCTCTTTTGCAAGAGACTATCCATATAGGAGATTTACTAAAGGGGTTCTATCGTAATAATATTTTCTTGAATGTGGTATGGATATTATTATCCCATAATTACGAACTAGGATCTTCAAGCAACTTTAAATGATTTTGGCTTACAAGCTTGTGTCATATTGTTAATAAAGCAATATATGTTAGGTGAATCTCTGATTATTGACTGTTTCATTTCCTTATCATGAACTTTATGCTGAAGATAGCTTTAGTGCTCTCAACACTATTTCTACATCCATATGGATACTTATGGTATCAGGCTCAATGCCTCTCTATAATGAATGTAAGCAACTTTTGATCTCTAAAAGTTGGGTTTATTTCAAAGGAAATAACCCCCATGCTTGGATTAGAATAATAGGATTGAACTGATAAAGTTCTAACTATGTCATGTTTTTCATCAAAATTAGCTTATCTATAACTTCAACGCCTGCGTGCGATAATAAAGATGGTATCCATTCCTCAGGGTAATGAGCTCTCTTACAATAATTGTTCCTTTTTCATTTAATGGTCGAGTTATTTCTTTTAGCAAATCATTAAACTAACATGCCGTTTTCGTCCAACTTTGCGTTTGACGCTGCTCCATATTTACTCTCTAATTATCCTCCCTTATCAATCACTTTAAATTCTTAAGGAATTTATAATAATACGGTTACCTCTTCCTAAAGAAGGAAGATAGATATAAAGAAGGCAGAGATTATCCGCCTTCTGATTTTACTTGATTTCAACTTATTTTATGTATGATTACGTAGAAAAAGCATTTTATTTGAAATCAGGATCGTTTCTAAAAGTTCGGGCTGCAATTCCATAAAATACTCTTCTGTATTAATCTTTTTATTTCTTAATAAACCTTGAGGTTTATACTTTTCCCACTCATATTTGGGAGAATTAGATATTCCAAAATTCTTTGATCCAACAAGATTAGATCCTTCAAGTTCATCAATAAAAAGTATATTTGCTTCTAATCGATAGATAAAGAACGTAACAACTCCTAAATACATTAGAACTTTTTTGTTTTTACTAATCATATTAATCTCCATTTGTTAAATGTTTGTGCATTGTTCTAAGCAAGACCGCACCTTTTCTTAAGACCCACCTAAGAAGATAAACTCGTCTTCTCTTCTGTACTTACTGAAGGTTTTACTTTTGAAATATGATCTTCATAAATTATAGGAGGATATTGCTCGAATATTGTCACCGTGGGGATATCATTTTGAGCTTCTATACTATGTGGGCAAGGCATAACATTAGGAATAAGATCTTCTGAATATTCATTACTTGCTACACTTAAATGATAAGTGCATATTACTAAGCTCATATACGTTAATACTTTTACCATTTTTGCTCTCCTTATTTCTGACCACATAAGACATCAAGCTTGACGTCTTATGTATTAATACAAAATAAAATTTACTTCGTCAATATATTTTTTTGTATAAATACAAAATACCTTCTAATTTAAGGAGTTTTTATAGAAGGTTGTAGGAATTTTTAGTATTAATACGTCATACTCTTGATTAAAGTTCTCTATAATTCATAGAAAAATCCTTTATAAATTCAATGCACTCCCATTTCTATGTGTAAGTTTTACACTCAAGCTTTCAAGTTGAAATGTGCCTTAATTAAAAAACAAAAAAGTATAGCTGACTTTATGTGGGTAAGTATATTTACAAAATGTAAATCTTATGTTAGCATTCAAAAGTGGATGAAATAAATACTAAGAGGATATTAGGGGTGGAAATTGGCGAGAGAATTAGAGAAAAGCTTATAGAGGCAGGTTTATCTGTACATGCACTTGAAAAAAAAGCTGGGTTAAGACCCAGTGCTATACAGAATATTTTATATGGAAAATCTAAAAAACCAAGTATAAATACTATCCAAGCTATAGCACGTGCTCTTAATTGTACTGTCCCAGATCTTTTAGAAGAAAACGAAAACCCTTTTCAAGGTATAAGCCGGCAGGAAGAAAAATATATTTCTCAAACTAATGAATGGAATATTGACTTATATATTAATACCCTAAAAATTGTAAGTAATCTATTAAAGAATAAAAATATTAGTTTACCTAAAGAAAAAACTCTTGAATATGCAGATGAAATTTACACTTATTCTCTAAAAACTAAAAGCAATGCTGTTGATGAAATTTTTGCAGATTGGATAATTGAAAAAGAGTTGTAATGACATTTAAGGAATAGCTATGCAGATTGTTAATTTTTTTAACAAAAGATTATACAAAGAAAATTTTATATTTGAGTATTATCATTTTGTTTTGGGGATTTTTTTGGCTGTTATGCTTTTTTGGATAACAATGCTTTATCTTCTATACAATTCACAATTAAATTATTTTAAGGAACAAGCCGCAATTAAAGCTCGCAGGATAGATGAGCATCTATCACGTATATTTGATGAAACAAATCATGTCACAAATATTATAGGAAATTTAATCGTTCAACATGACTCCAAAGATCTTAATTTTATTGATAAAATGCTTAAAAATTTTCCTGAAGTTACTTCAAAATCAACATCCGTGTATTCATGGCCTCTTTTTGATTGGGTAGGTCCAGACAACCGTATGCTTATAAACAGTAAAATTAATATCAAAAAACCTGTGGATGTTTCCCATCATGCTTATACAGATAAAAGCCGTAAATTTCCTGGAACTCTTCAAGTATCTGAGCCAACTATAGGGAATCCAAGTGGAGTATGGGTTATTCCAGCTGGTACGGGTATAAAAGATGCTCAGGGGAACTATCTTGGAGTTGTCGCTGTTGGATTCAATATTGCTGAGTTAAGCCTTAAAATTGAACAAGCTTTGAATATCAAAGGATTTAGCTTCTTGATTCTTGATGAAAATTTTAGAATTATCTTACAGTCAGCAAATAATGCCATTGACCCAAAAAGTTCTTACTTTCGTGATCTTTTGCCCAACCTTGAACACGTGAAGGATTCAGAAGGGATCTTAAATAAACCTCTAGATTATAAGGGTATTAGCTATTCTTATTATCGAAGAATGGAAAAATATCCATATATTATATTTACAGGATTTGAAGAAAAGTCTTTTTATCATGAGATTTGGTCTATCATGGTTCCTCGGATCATCGAGTCTTTAATTATGGGGGGATTTTGCCTGCTATTTCTTTATTTTTCTAGAAAAAAAATGTGGGACCTAATCCAATCCTCTAATCGCGCAAAAGAAGCTTATCGCCAGCGTTTAAATTTAGAAATGCGAACCTCAGTTGCTTCCATCCTTAGTAATAGTGACAAGTTACGGCGGTATTTATCTAGTAAACAAGATGTAAACAAACAAGCAGGTGTTATTGAGGAAATTCATGATGAAGCATTAAAACTGAACAACTTAACAACCGATACTCCTGATTTGTCCTATCTCGATTTAACTTATACCCATAGTGATGTAAATAAAGTTATTAAAGAAGCAATTATTATACAAAAGCATACAGCTGTAATAAAAGGTATAAACATTAAACCTTTTTTATATCCTGATCCTCTTCTTTTGTATGTTGATGAATTACGCTTTAAGCAAATTATAGTAGGAGTCCTTTCACTAGCACTTGGATATAATCCTAAAGGGACGACTATTAAAATATTTTCTACTATTAAAAATATAAATAATAAAAAATGGGTGATCATAAAAGTCCAAGATAATGGCTTTACTTTGAGCCTTGATGATATTAAACGTATTTCTAAAAATATTAGCAACCCTAATAAAGAAGAAGAGCATATAAATTTAGACTTTACTGCTATTGAAAGACTTATAAGTTTACATCACGGTAAAATTTATTATAGATGTTTTGACAGTTTGCAAGGTAAGGTAGTTAGTATAATTATTCCTTATTGTGAGTCCACTTCTTCTAATTCTGATATTTCTAACATTTTTAAACATACTACTCCAACATACCATTGATTAACTTTTCACAATAATTGATCTTCACTCAAGAATTTGGATCAGAGGAGTGAGAAAAACTCTTACTATTAATGATAATTAAAAGAAGAGGAGAATTTTATAGAAGAACAAATTGCTTTAGCCTTACACCAAACAGAGCTAACAAGTGTAGAAGTATCATACGTCATTTAGACAGTGAATTTCACCCGATTTAGCTCATCCTTACTCATAAGTTTGATAAAACGTTTGAGCAGTTATTGGGTTATATTTATTGAAGAATAGAATCCCACTCAAGTTGAGGCTTTAAGGAAATTTGTGCAAGTGAGGCAGCATTACTATAATCCTACCATTTGTCCAAATTCAATAGAGAATCTGTTCATTGCCATTTTCCAGTCTTTAATTGGCAGGGACCATTTTTTAGATATATTATTGATCCCCAAATAAAGAACCTTAAAAACAGACTCATCTGTTGGAAAAACCCTTTTATTTTTGATAATTCTTCTCATCAAAAATCTTATGACAATTTTTTCACCTTTGCAGATAGAAAAAATATAGAAGAAAAATAAAGTTTTTGCTTTGAAAAATTATAATTCCTAAGCATGGAGTATCAGCCCCATTATTCATTTAATGCTGGGCAAAAAGATATAGAGCTTAGCTCAGAGAAAATTCAAAGATTAGCAAATATATTTTGTACAGTTATGCGTAAAAAACATTAGAGAATAGGCAATATAATTTTTAAAGAATAGTCTAAAAAAATTAAAATGGAAATCCTACTCATACATCTGCAACCATATATTATATGCTGCTTCTTTTGCTTTAGGTATGGTTGGAAAATATAAAATGTCTTTCCCTTTATATAAGTAATCCCCATTTATTCTTAAGCAGTAACCTTTTTTATCAGGTCTATTACTAGCCATAATTTCAAAGAATTTACCATAAATGAGTGATGTACGAGTGTAATCTGCAGATTGATACCAAAAAGGAAAATTGATCCATAAATCTTTAGTAACGTTTGCTTTCTGGTTAATGAAATATTGATTTCTTAGCTTTATCCTTGTAGCTGCATCGACTTTTTGTGTATGCGCGTAGTTTTCTTCTTGACTTTTAATAACTATTTTAGAACTACCAAATTTTTTTATAAGTTCTTTCCCAACAGGTGTTTGATAAAAGGCTCGAATTTGCTTTGCTGCTTCAGGTCCTTCTAGCATAAATGTGGCCTCATGCTTATGGCTGAAGTAGAGTTCATCACGAGCAGCGCATAACCAGTTAAATGAACCTTCTGCAATAAGATTTCCATCCATAATTAAAGTTTTTGCATGGATATTTTCAAAAGTTAGTAGATGTAATAAATTTGAGTATTTATCCCTTAAGGTTGAAAGATATTTTTCTGCTAGATATTTAAATTTAGGTAAGCATACGAAGTATATACTTCGGTTTTCTGCTAATACAGTTTGGAGAAGAGGGATAACAAAGTCTCTTTGGTAAGTCTGAAGGCCATCCTTTGCAACAAAAGGCGACAGTATAATTATTCTAGTTTTTACCTTTCTAAAAATATCGAGAAGCTCAAGTCGGTGTTCATCAATTGTTGGGATGTAAATAAGCTTTGAACGAGCATCTAAATCAATTTCTTGTGAATCATTATATTTGGAAAATCTTTTAAATCTATAAGCTTCCATATAAGCATAGTCTGAAAATTCTCCTACCTCTTTTTTTACATAATATCTTAATATTCTCCATACTTGTTCTTTTAAATCATAGTAGGTTTCATCATTTCCTGTATAAACAATGGTTCTATTGAAAGACCGGAATTTAAGAGGGGCTGTTAAATCACTGAGCCAATTATATGATCCTATTGCAAATATTTTATCATCAATCATCAATATTTTTGCATGGGTCACAATTTTTGAGGCATCTATATTATGCTTATAAAAGTAGTTTTCAACGCTTTTAGGAATAGGGTCATAATTGACGTTATTGCTTTCTTCAGAAAAGTTTAAACGAAAATATATAGTGACCCCTCTATTTCTTGCCTCAGGAATTAAGCTTTTAAACAAATGTGTCTCGAGAAGACGAGAGTAAAGGTTACCATAATTTGTAACGAGAATTTTATTTTTCACTGTTTTAAAAGCATTTTCCAGATATGCGACATGTTGTGCGTGATCTGATAAAAAAATAACTGAGCTTATTTGTGAAAGAGGGGTATTATTTTCTTCTTCTTGTTTGACATTTTCACCATTCTTTAATTTCTTTGGATGAAGAATAGCAAGTTTTTTTACAGGTAGATTGTCAGGTTGTGTATCAAAATCTGTATCTAATTCTTCTCTTTTGCGTTTTCTAAGTATTTTATCTTTTTGAGAGCTTATTATTGAATTATTATTTTGCAGATCATACTCTGATCTTAGGTTTTCATAAGCTAAACTTGTAATAGTATTAAAATGTTTTAGCTTATTTATGCGTTCTTTATTGCGCACAACAAATGCTTGCATATTAGGAAAGGGGTCCATTCTATTAATATGTGAAAGCCTTAACTCTCCTGGTTTTTCAGAAGATAAACCATCAAGTGGACGCCCTTCAATTCTTCTCAATAAATCTTCAACAATAATGACGCCACAAGAATGTCCATCGTATTGCCTTTGTTTAAATGGGCTTTTAACTGATTTAATTATTAACTGTTGAGTGTTAGGATCATAAAATCTTAAACGAGCTTCGATACTTTCTTTAAGAGTATTGAAGTGTATATTATTTATTTCTCCCTTTCCCATCGGATCATGCACTTGAACTATTCCATTGTAAGCGTTGTTAAGCTTGTGGATGTATATTTCACCAAGAAGCCAATGCATTTGTGAAAGATTAAAAGGAAATAAGATTCTTGTATGAACTTCTTTATATTTGCTTAAAACTGGCATGAGCTCATCAAAGACATCTTTTCTTTCTTCTAAGCTTACTTCCCTAAGTTTAGATTCAAGATCTTCTAACGTTTGTTGTTTTATTGGATCGGTTAACCCTTGAGCCCAATTATTTTTTATTTTTTCAAGATAATTTTTGATATCTGATGACTGAAACTCCCCAAGCAACTTTTCTAATGTATCAAGTGTAAATTCTTTTCTCAAATTATGGACAGCCTCCTCTAGCTCTCTTTCCTTGACTCCCTTATCTTGTTTTTCTTTATTGAGGAAGTTATCAATGGGGAGAGAAGAAAGCTGAATATTGTTGTAGGCTTGAATATTTCGTTGCCCAAGAGTATCAACAGCTGATGTAACTGCAACCAGATAGGATTTTTGATCTTCATGGCTTAAAATGGTTTCATTTTTCTCTGATGACATTAACAAGAATTTACTATGAGGGGCGTATGTAAAAGTCCCTAATCTTTCTTTAAGGTAAGTATCTATATAATCATTAATATCCCTGTCATCATAAAAAAATTGTTCTATGTTAGATTCAGGTGCAAATAAATCCTCTTCAATATTATTATTTTGTGTACTGGGTTTTATATTAGATATTGTTGTAGTGCTAGAATCTTTATTAGTAAGGTCATGCAAAAGTGCTTTAGCATCTTCATGCCCCTGATGAACTGCCTTAGTAAGCCAATGTATGGATTCATCGTAAGCGCTTTTTTGTCCATTTTGAGCCCAAATATTGTATGCTCTTCTTCCTTCATCAAATTGAGCCTGAGCATTACCAGATTGTGCTTTACGAAATTGTTCAAGCCCTAAATCATATTCATTACTTGCCACAAGAAGGGGATTAAGAAGAATTGAATAAACAAAAATTAATAATACCTGACTATATATTTTGCCCATATGCTTCATAATTTTCCTTAAGCTTTTATTAACCTAATATAATCTAAATGATTTAAGCATCATAAGGATTTATATATTAATTCAGAGTAAAAAAATTTTAAATTAGTAAAAAAGCAAAACCACTTTTATCAATTGAAAAATATATTGTTTCTTTTCATTTAACCAAGCATGATATTAAAATAATAAATTAGTAACTTAACTATATTAAGTTATTTTAAATCAACTCGTAATAATGTTGGAGAGGGGTTCATGAACTATAAAGCTTTAGTTAGTATTGTGTTAACAGTTTTTTTAGGTTTGAATTTCTTTCCTTGTAGAGGAACCGATAATTTAGATCACTCTTATGATTCTCAGCCTCCTGCAAAGAAGAGAAGAATTCAACAAGAAGATGACAAAGGGGCGGTAAGCGTAATTCTTAACCAACCAGAATTACCTGTAGATGGTTATATTCATCATAGTCATTTTTGGAAGGGGAGGTCATGAAAATAAAATTTTATAAAACTACAATACTTGGTATCATTTTTTTTCAATTTATATCAGTTAGGTTTTCTCTTGCGTCTGAGATTTCTAATTTAAATGATATTGAACCATTGCACTATGTTCAACAATTTACAATTCCCTCTAAAGAAGCTTCAGAGCTTCTTAAGCCCCATTGGCACCATAATAATAAAGGTAAATTAGCACAACAGATAGAGGTATCTAGTCCGACACTCAAAAGTTTAATTGAAGAAAAAAAAGCTAATAAGGCCCTTAAGCAATTTAATATTACCCTTATTGAAGATAGCAAGTTTTGGGCAGAGATATTTCCAACTCCTTATGCCAAAGCACAAATTATTCTAGGACAGCTCCTTAGTGAAACTCCTGAAACTGTGGTCGCACATCAATTGGAAGTATCAGTTAATAGCCTTCAATCCTTCTTACAGGGTAATAAAGATAAAGAAATTTTAAAACAGCTCCCAAAAGTCTCAATAGAAAATTAGCCCTCTAGAGTTCCAAAGAGTCTAAGTGATTCAATGCTTCCTATCAAAATGCTTCAAGCAACTTATGACTTTAAGGCTGTACCAGGCTCAATGGTGCATGTTGATAGCTTTAGAGCTGTATACTCTTCTGTAGAAGGTCATGAAGTACTTTATGGCTCTTTTGATCGTGGAAAAGGACATATTCTTCCCAACAAAGAGCTTTTAAAAGCGCAGCAAGAAAAGCATCTTGCTTACTTTAAAACAATAACAAATGAATTTAAGTCTGCAAATCCAACAATTTCTGAGCATCAAATTGCTGAGCTAATTGGAGATATGTCAATTGAAGCAAGTCCTTCTCCAGGGTTAGGAAAAATTTATTTAGGATCTCCCAATCAACCTAAGAAATTACAACAACACATTCACTTACCTCAAAAAGCAGAGAGAGTATTTTTCACTGATGGTTCACAAGCTCCCAATTTTGTTTCAATAACGGGATCAGAAACTAAGGAATCTTTTGCACAAACTCGACCAAAGAATGCAACATATGATGGAGATAGATCTTATCCTATGAAGGCCTATACCTATAGCCATAAACTTTCTACTGGCCATATTATTACTTTTGATCGCGGACATGGTTGTGACCATGCGGACACATTAGAGCATACAGGTATTTTATCAACTAAGCATCCTAATAACTATACACCCCAGAATAGTTATTATAATGAGCACATAAGAAATCCTTTAGTTGCAATGATTCGAAATTCAGGGGGGGCATATAGAGAAATTGCACTTTATCATCCTTCTCCTTTTTTAACCGATGGCGTTAAAATTCCAGAAGCCTTCATTTTTATAGAAATATACGATAGAGCTAGAAAAGCGTTTTTTTTCCCAAATCTTGTTGCTTATGAAGCTTTAAATTTCGAGAAAAAGCATAAATCAAAATACTTAAATTATTTAGATCTTTACCGTGTCGATGCGCTTATTGAATATTTCTATAATCCTTTTATCCAAGCAGAAGATCCTATTTCTCATATGGAGCAATATAATAAAAGCACGATTACCGCTCATAGAATCTATTTTGATATCTCGTCTTTATTCAAAAATATGACAGAACATGCTTTTCCATCAAGAGCTAGATCAACTTTAATTAAGTCCATTATGCATCAAAGTTATAACACGGCTGCAATTTTAGATTTCCAAAAATTTATTGGACTTGAAGATGCCATTAATTATTATGGAAGGAATGAGCTATATTGGGCTCTTGATGACCGCCCTTTAAAAGAAGTACATAAAACTTTCGATGCTCACTTTCCTATGCTTTCAGAGCCCATCCAAAAAGCTTATCAAGAAACGTTAGAAAAATTTCCCAGCCTTTCTTCAATACACCCTGATCAAAGGCTTAGAATATTTAATCTTACATTCGGGACGTTGATAGAAATGATGGAGGAGCCCGACCGAGAGATAATAAGGACTATTATTGGAGGGAAAAGTATTCAAGATTTGGATTTAGCTCAAAAACTTCTCCATATAGCCTTTCATCGAATTAAGCAAGGTGACTACAATGACAGAGCTTTATCAGGAATTAGACATATTTTAAAACATGTTGCTGAATTTGAAAAAGAGGATAAAGCACTAGAGCTAGACAAGTTTTTTAAAGATAAAAGCAATATAGTAAAATCAATCTATGACTATAATGAAATGCTTTTTTGGGTACCTCCATCTTCAGACCATGCATCTGATGAAGAAAACAAAATATGGCAATTTTTTAAATCTCAAATCATTGTAAATAAATTGAAGTATGGCATCAGCCAGATTAAGAACAATAATTCCACGGTAAATTTACTTTTAGAAATGTTGTTAATACTTGAGTTTGAACCTGATACTAGAGTGTTTATCTCTCCTTTAGAAGTTTGTAACGTTCTTAATTCAATGGAGCTTATGAAAACAACTTTAGCAGAAAAAAAGAAACTAGCAGATTTCTTTTACAGGTATGATTATGATGATGAGAGTGATAAGTGGGTACAAAAAATACAAGATCACTTTGAAGAAGAGACAACTCAAGAAAATGCTGAATTATTTGCGCAGTGGCTTAGAGAAGGACTTGGCGCTATAGAAAAAAATTATAAGGCAGCAGAGGAGATATTAATAAGCGCAGCATGTTATCAGCAAGCACTAAAATACCGAAATGGTGAAGTTGATGGGTATCCAAAAGATTCTAAAGAAGCTTTTGAGGTGGCGTTGAATTTGTTTGGTTCACTTGCAAAGCAGGGGCACAAAAAGGCAATGCATAATAAAGCAATGATTCATTACAAAAGAAATGAGTATGTTAAAGCTTATAAATGGTTTGCAAAGGCAGCTGACAAGGGGCTCGAGCAATCACTAAATAATTTGCTTAATATGCAAAAAGATCCAAAGATAGCTCCAATAGTGGCTGCGTTAGGTAAATAAAGAGATATATTAACGCCACCTTGATATAAAACATGCCATTTTAAGGATTGATTTTTCGAAAGTAATACTTGGTTTTTTTAGTTTTAAGGTATAAGCGAGTAAAGCTGACAAGATATTAGCAAAAATAGTTTTGAACTGAGTATTGTCTTGTATACTGTAAGTGTAAAATTGCTTTAAGTTAATCAATAGCAGATTGAATAACGTCTCATTTATTGAGCCACCTTTTTCTGATGGGTTTAAGGAGCTGTTTTTTATATTCCGCTTAAGCCTGGTGATAAGTTCTATGCTGGAAGGTTTAAGGGTTTGAGCAAGTTTCTTATTCAAATAGCCTTTATCGCCAAAGAGCCATCCTTTAAATCCTCGTGTAAGAGTTTGAACAAAGCTTCGGTCATCTGTCCTTCTTAAAGTTATTTTGAAATTTATGAGTTCTCCCTTATTATTAGTTGAAACCAAGATTACAATCCTTGTGAGGTAGAAATAGCTGACATTTATAGCTGCGAGAATGATAGCTGGAAGGGATATTAGCCAGATGAGACGATTTCCTTGACGGAAAGTTTTTGAATCTTAATAAAATCTGCTTTTTGCCTTTTAAGAACATTACATTTCTTGCACTATTGGGATATTCATTTTTTAATGTCCATTCAAGTATTTTTGACTAATAAACATTGAATTTATTGTGCTAATTTATGTATTATAGACTAAAATATCTATTGGTTAGGAATTATCAAGATGCATATTAATTACTCTCTCAAGAAAGCTTCAGCTTCTTTTATTATAGTAACTTTAATTACTATAATAAGTAGCTCATTTTGCTTTCATGCTTCAGCTTCAGAAGAGAAGCCTAGTAGCAAAAAGCGTCTCATATCACAAGTAGAAAATGTAGATTCTTCCCTTGAACCTGCAGCAAAAAGGTTAAAAGAAGATCAAGAACCCAAAAAGGAAGAGGGAGCGAAGCAGGAGCTTAAAAAGGAAAATGAATTAAAAGATGCCTTTTATATCTTTAATGTAGGGCAAGGAAATTCACAACTTGCTATTTATGCGGAAGGCTTAGAGGAACCTTTCGGTGTTCTCTATGATTGTGGAACTTCAGCCCAAACGGTCAGTGATAAGATTTTAAAGTCCCAAGCTGCTAATAAAAAGAAGAAAGCTTTCTTGGTTAAAAATGATTTCAGTCGTCAACCAGAACAGCTTGTACTTTCTAGCGGCGTTGCTGTCTCATCCTCAGAATCTAAAGATAAGAACATTATTCTAGAAGAAAAAAAACAAGAGGAGGCCTCTCATGAGAGTTTGCCAAGCTCTCAAGGGAGCTTTAGCAATGAGGCAAAAAAAGAAAAACGTATAACCTCAATTACGACAAGTATAAAATCCTCGTTAGAAACGATTAAAAATTTATTTGTTATTTTGTCTCATCCTGATAAAGATCATATCAATTTATTAGAAGAATCTTTGCCTAATAATTTAAATGTTTTATTTATTCTCTGTGGCAACTTCTTTATGGAGAGTGAGAGTGAAGATCTGAAAACAGATGTTGGAAATTTATTCTCCTTCATAGAGAAAAGGAAAAGAACAAGCAGTAAAGAAACCTATGTGACTCTTCCTTATTTCTGGCCTTCAGAGAGCATAAATCCTTATTCTGTTCTACAATATAAATCTGTTAGAGAATATGTGGAATTCTATCCCCAATTGGCTTTACCCCAAGACATTAATAGACACATCCCAGAAAGCTTTCAAGGACAGTTCTCAACATTTTTACAAAAAATGATAATAGTAGATCAACAAGACCAAATAGAAGATAAATCGAAAGAAAGTACTAGCCCTTTTTATCAAAAATATTTAGGGAAGCCGCAATTAAATAATATTTATATATGGTCTATGAATCAAATTTCTGATGATATTAATAATCATTCGTCTGTTGTATCTTTTAGAATGCCTAATTTAGAAAAGACATTTATTTGTACGGGTGATGCAGGACCCGAAGTTTTTCAAAAGATTCAAAAGAAGGTGCGTATTCCAGTCAATTCGAACGCTAAATCCAGTTTAATCCGAATGGCGATTCCGATCTAAACCGAATGCTCATTCCGGTTTTATCCGAACAACGATTCCGGTTTTATTCGAACACGAATCCAGAG
>Ga0209960_1000486_pt1 | contig 82115 bp, 107 predicted proteins | sample ThiBiot_500_plan_2_FD_183947 | JGI IMG/M metagenome (GOLD analysis project Ga0209960, IMG submission 183947) | Wastewater bioreactor microbial communities from Cape Town, South Africa - Thiocy_expt_500_plan (SPAdes) | ecosystem: Engineered > Bioreactor > Thiocyanate-remediating >... | reverse complement strand
CATATATGTTCGATGAATGTTTGATCATAGATATGATACATGTCTCGTGTGAAGGATGAAAAACATTTTTCATGTGTGTAATAAATAATGAGCTTATTTGATGTAGTAACTTCGTCTGTTGGTTTCGATGTAGTTGAATGATTTTGTTTTTCTTATAGTTCGATATGTGTTGAATCCTTTTCTTTATTTACGTGTGTTCTAGTTTCTATGGGATTCGCCTTTTCTGATGTTAATCTTGCGGGAATGTTTTGACATAATAGTTGATATTGTTTTTGATGATTTAGAAATGGTACAAATGACGATTGAGAAATATATGCTTGTAAAAATTTTCGAAATTGTTTTTCAGTAAATACTGGTGGATAACTAGAATGTGAATGTATATTGAAATAATGAATTTACACACATGTCATACTTGAAACTTGAATTCAAGGTTCAGATAAGACACTACTGATGATTTGAATGTTCTTCTCTTTAAATATTGATCAAGTGTCTCGATGAGCGAACTACCACCGATGATTGTTGTTGTTTTACATTTCTCATCGAAAATTGGTCGTAACAGTTGGTCAAGAAATTTTGAGATATTCGTTGTCGGATTGTGAATCGTATTTTCAATCGAGCGCAGTGGTATATCTAACTGAAATTAATGAAAACAACAATGGAATGAAGTGAAAAATTAATTTCTTCGTACGAAGATTGTTTAGCAATTGAATAACTCTATTTAAAATATCATTGAATCGATTGTACGATAACTGTATGAAAGCATTTGTTTCAGAGAGAAATTGTTGTCCTTGTCCGTTAAACGAATAATGAGATTCTTTTTTAAAATTATTCTTCGAGTAGATTGAACAATCTGTGCTTATTGACGACTTTGAATTTGGTCTGTGCATCAAGAGTGGTGTAAAATAACATTGCTGAAAATAATTCATAAGATTCACTGAATATTATTTGAAGATCAATGTACCAAATGGAATATTTACATGTTCCCTTTTAATTTCAATTAATTGTAGTTTTTTCTCGAGCGAATTGCACTCTGATTCAATCGTATATGATTTGGACCTGAGTAGAATCACATAATATAAAGATTTTTTCGTTTATTTGTTTTGTCTCACCTAGACAAAGCTGATGCTATTGCAGTGAATTAAATGGATTATTCATAAGATCGAGATACGGCTCTGGTGAGACGTCGATATATACTTTCACTGGCAATGACTATCGACGATTTCGTAGAATTTTACATTTAATCGAATACGTTTGATTAGAAAACTCTTGTTTCAATTGATTTAACCGATAAATGAGATATTCGTCGATCTTATTGAAGAGAGTTGTTGGATCGTTGGTAGTAACCGTTAAAAGTTGTACTTCTATTTGTTTATATACATATATATTCGTGTTGTTGTTGCTGGATTTGTATCTGATGCTCATACATACATAAGTAGATACTTAACCATGCACGTTTCGCTTCTTGAATCAGTTTATAATGTTTGTTTTTCATATCGATTCGACATTGATTATTACTTGATGGCAGATAGTCAATCGAACCAATAAAATCTTCTGATTGATCGAAAACTTTTGGTAGAAACGTGTAAAAAACTTGCATTTGCAATATGAGATAATCTTCCCGAATTCGACAATTGTTCTGTAGTTCTAAAGTATTGGCCACCTAGTTTATACAAGTTGTATTATCACTTATTTTGTTTGTTGCTATCGATTATACTATTGACTGAATATCCTCCGACCATAATTGTACACATATTGATTTCTCAATTCTGTCAGCAATTCACCAGTACCAGATTTCAAGTATGTATCTCATACGTATAATCCAAGATCAAGCCATCTGATGAGACTGTAAAATTCAGTCGAAACGATCGTCATGGCAGTTTATCTCAAATAGATGTTCTTTTGACCTTCGACCTTGAATATGTACCAAGAATCGAACTGCCCGACCTCGATTACCTAGAATTCAACCAAGTTCGACCTGTCAGTGGTCAATATCTGTTATCCTTCTAATGCTGAAATTTGATTGGTTTGGGACAGACAGATAGACAAACTTTATGGATTTTTAGAGCGAATTTTTCGCATATAACCCTTTCTTTCAGAAAAGGGAATTATCTGTAAACAATGTTCTGTAATAAATTTTAAGTTTATTAAAATAAACAAATAAAAAAGAACGATTATTCACATTTTATCATTGATTCCTGTACAAAATCTTGGTCGACATCATGCGGTTCTTGTTTGATTGTTATTTGATTGGAAACATCATTTTGAATAGCACCAGTTAAGATACTTGATTCAACTCGATTCATTTCAGGTGAAGAACTTGCGTTATTGAAAGAAAGATCTAAAGGAGATGTCATATTTGATGAACAATCATTTTCGAGTGTATTCTCCAATGAGAATGTCGTTTTTTTCGGTCGAATAAGATAATTCGAATGTGAATCATCTGATTCATCTGAATATCTTTCTGCTAGATGACGAAAAATAACACCTGGTGATAAATTAATTCCATGTGGTAAAATAATTGATATCTGTTGATTTTTCGAACTAACACTATGATTTAATTGCGGTATATCACTTAAATCAACGATAATATCTTTCGACGATACGACAGATGAAACACCTTCAATAACTGGCAGTGAATCCGAATGTTTTCTCTTTCGACGTGAATCACTTTGATAATTATATCGCCTGAAAATACAATATAAATCCTATCGGTCAGAATTGTTCGACTTACATTGTTGTCCAAAGAACTGGTAATAATGGATCATAGGAATCCGTACTTGGCAATGACATTTTATTCAATCGATAGAGTTCATCATCTATAGATTTCATTGACATAGATTTTAATAAATTGAAGACATTCTACATACGAAAATACCATTGAAAATCAGTAAATTTTCGTGCTGTCATTGTTGATAAAACCGAAGCTTCTTTTGTCTTTTCACCCAATGATTCACAAATAAATCTGCATAGTTCATTAGCAAATGTTTTCATATCAAAACTTGCTTTCTTTAAACTACCTAAATAATTATCTTTATGAACACCGAAAAGTAAAACAAATGCTTCAATTTTCTACCATCATGAATTATAAATTGAACTGTTGGATTCGTATTCCATTGATGATTAGTCAGAGTATTAAAACGTAATAAAAGCTGAGGATGTTCACTTGTACCAGATAGCATTCTGTCAACGTCCGTACTATCACATATACCAAGAAACAAACTAATAGAACAACAAGAAAGTCAATTCATTTTGATGATATAACCGAATCTTACCCGTCTGCGTACATCAACGAAAGAACTGGATGTAAAACCAAGAAATCAATTTGACTGATGACTTTAGCGAGAATTTCCTTTGAAAATATATTTAATTGAAATTCAAAATGTCGAAAAATCAATTTACTTCATAAAGACTATCTAAACTATTCGTTGTTCTTGTACTCTTCACATCTAAACAATAAAAATTCATCATTTACAAACACGCACAGAGAAAAAGTCCTCTGATTAACCTTCGATTATTTTCGAAAAAACTTGTCGAATATATCTATTTGTATGATCAGTTGGTTCGATGCCGACAGTACGTCGATAATATCGTCGAAAGAATTCAGTGATTATTTGTGGATCAGTTACTTGATTATCCTAGAGAAAATTTTGCGAGAACAGACAAAACAAATAATTTAAACAAACATTTTTCAGAATTTGTTTCATTTCATAGAGAAATATTTGTGCTGTAAATTTAGGAAAATATTGCGCATGAGAACAAATCCCGAATGGTTGAGTTATCATGACGATTTCATCTTCAAATTCCGGATCTTTTGTCTAATCAAATTCAAAGAAATTACGAAAAAGAAGAAGACAAAAGATTCTATTTACTTTGATTTTCCATCGAAATTCCAATTGACAAAGTGTTGAGTTAAGTGAAAGACGTTTACAAACAGAGTCAAATGTTTCTAATTGAAGATTATGAATTTCTGCGTAGAGTACCGGCACTGTGACACCTTCAGTACTAAGTATTTTTCGAATTTGCCATTTAATCGATGGTTGTTTTTCTTTTTTATCGTTTGTTTCACGATTTAATGGGAAAAGTGTGACATCTAAAGAATGTTTATCGAAAGAAATTCTCGAAAATAAGATCATTTCTACCTATGTCAGATAATTCAACATTGTCTTTGAGAGCTTCGAGATCTAATAGACAAATAATACGTGTATTTAATCGAGCTGAATGTCCAGATGAAGTTTTCGTATATTGAATAACAGCAACATTATCCGGACCAGTTGGTTGAGCAACAATAATAAACGAACTGCACGGATAGAAATAGAATTTGAATTTCTTTTTGAGAATTAAACAAACTGTTGAAAATGTTCAGTCAATCGATGTTGTCCCTCAATTTCCCAGAATGTCTTATTCTTCTGACAATGATCTATCAAACAAAAGCACCAATTTGTTGAACTAATTATTCAAGAAAAAAAGCAATTCATCAATATGTCATATTCGACAATAAATAGCCTACGCTTTTTGAAGCATTAATAAACTGGAAAGTGGTAAAAATTCCTGAGAATTAAAGTAGAACAATCGTCGTCGACATTGCATCTCTTGCCAATGTCGAACTTGAGTAAACAGTTGTTGTGGTGTCTGCATAATAAAAAAAAATGTTTATTTCTTACACACACATACGTATATACGTAGATTACCCATTGAGGAAATTCTCGTATCATTCGTAATTTTATTTCATTATAAAATTTTGTTGTTTGTTCGATAAACATTGCCGAATCCTAAATAAAACTAGTATTACAGGCAAATAAAATCAAATGTGTTTTTTAAGTACAAAAAAACCTTCTTTTTCTTACATTTGAATCGTTTCGAAGCCTTTTCTTGTCAAGCAACCCACGCAGATTAGATTTTTAATTAGTAATTAGAGAAAAAAATTGCACTATCCAATCGACTCATTCCATACTTACTTTAGAATATTCATTCATTAAACGATTAAGAACGAAACATTTTAAGACGGATATATCATTCGGTTTTAATTTTTGTCGTTCTTGTGTCAAGATTTTCTCCCAGCCAAGTTTTATACTAAATTATTACGAAATGAAGAAAAAGAGAAAAACAGTTACGCACCATCATCTACCTGAGTTGATAGAGTTTCGAAAAAGACATATCGATAATAAGTCGATTCGTTAAAATCGATAATAATCCCAAATGAGTTCCACATATTTCGAATGGTGCAATAAATTGATGATCTACGGCCAGATCAAATGAATCATTACCATTAATTGATAAGGAACTCTCGTCAGGTTCTTTCGAAAAAACAAAGCAAGAACATTCTTTCAGCCGAATCATTCGAAGTATCTTACGTAGTTTAGGTTTTTTATTTGATATCGACATTGAAATTTGCATAGAAGTCGTGTTTTTCTTTGGCGTATTCGAGTGCAAATTTGAAATTATACTTCAGCAGTGCATCGGACAACCTTTCGTTTAAAAAATGAAGAAATAATGATGCATCGGATAGATTGAGAGACTTTCGAATGCACGTTTTTTCGTAGAAACACAGAACGAGAAAAAATGTTTTTTTTTTCAATGAATTATATATAGTCGTAAGAAACGTCTTTACGAACGAAAAATCTTTGCATGTGAATCACTTATTAAAATGAAATTTATTCTTGGTTGTTTCTAAGGATTTAAAAAATAGAATACATTTTCTATGAAAACTTGAAAAAGATTTGTGTGATTACAACTTCGTTTTATCATATTTATTTAACACGATTAGTATTGACACAATAACAAATTATATTCTATCGTCGTTTGTTTGATATAAACACATAGATGCATGAAGCATCAAATAAATTTACCACTCAAGATGTGAAGTAGCAAACGCTTATTTTCTGGAATACAGAAAACTAATCTCCTTTTTTTCTCCTTCCTCTTGTCGACTTCGACATAGTGACCTCTACGTCTGTCATTTCTATACGTTCAACCAATTGAGAGTTTTCAAGTTGATTACTTTCCTTTCCTAGTAAATATATATTTAGTTAGTTGATTCTTCTCGCTAAACCGACAGATGATGCTATGAGAATAAGTCCTTGGGAAAGAGAAAGAGAAAGCAAGCAAAGACATCAACTGCAAGCAAATATTTTCTTGTCGTGATCATCTTTCCTCTAGATAATTTACTGATCAGTTTTCGATGGCACGACTAGAAAATCTCGAAGACTGGTGGCGAAATTCTGTTGTTTATCAAATCTATCCACGTTCATTTTTCGATTCAAATGGTGATGGAATCGGTGATCTCAATGGAATAACAATGAAACTCGACTATCTTAAAACTCTCGGCGTCGATATTATTTGGCTAAGGTTCATTTCAATTCCATATAAATTCTTCTTTTTAATTACTTCTCGTCTTTTTTTCCGCCTCTAGTCCAATTTACGATTCACCGAATTATGATTACGGTTATGATATTCGTGATTACTATAAAGTCATGAGTGAATTCGGTACAATGGCAGACTTTGATTTAATGTTACAGGAAATGAAAAAACGTCAACTAAAACTTGTAATGGACTTAGCATTTAATCATACAAGTGACGAACATCAATGGTTCATTGAATCGAAGAAAAGTAAAGATAATCACTATCGAAATTTCTATCATTGGGTTCCGGGTAAAGACGGCAAAGCGCCTAATCAATGGAAAGCTTGCTTTGGTGGACCGGCTTGGGTAAAGACTTGTGTTTGTCTTTCATTTGGAAAGCAATAAATATTTTTTTTGTATAGACATACGATATAATTACAGGCGAATATTATCTTCACACATTTACATCAAAGCAACCCGATCTTAATTGGGATAATCCTGCTGTTCGAGAAGAAATCTTCAAAATCATGCGATGGTGGCTTGATAAAGGTGTTGACGGTATTCGTTTGAATGTGATTAATTTTATTTCGAAAGTAGCCGATTATCCCGAAGGAAAATTTCGTGATGAAAGTCAATATTCCGATGGTTCATCATTTTATATAAATGGTCCGAAAGTTCATGAATATATTCAAGAAATAAACGAGAAAGTTTTTCAACATTATCAAATTGTAACTATTGGTGAATGTCCAGGTGCTCGTTTACATGATGCCGAATTGTTTAGTTCATCGAAACGCAAAGAATTAAATATGATTTTTACATTTGAACATATGGATTTAGATGGTGGTAAATGGCGAGCGAAATTACTCGATCTACGCAGTTTAAAACATCATTTTACATCGTGGCAAAAATGTTTATATGGCAAAGGCTGGAATAGTCTCTATTGGAATAATCATGATCAACCACGTATTGTTTCACGTTGGGGTTGTGACACAGCACCCTATCGAGATCTTTCGGCTAAGATGCTTGCAACTTGTTTACATTTCCTATGTGGCACACCTTATATTTATCAAGGCGAAGAAATCGGTAAGCTTATCTCGTTAATTAACCAAATCTATAGATAGAAAATCGTTCTATGTCCTGCGGTCTTATAAAGAAAATGATTCCCTATTTCCGGAAGAGAGTTTTGTTTTTTTGTTTTCTCTTTGAATAACAAAAAAAAACATCTATACTAATGAGAATGCAATTAATAGAAAAAGGAAAACTAATAATTTCTATTGTGTTTCCTATTATAGGTATGACCAATGTTCGTTTTCCATCATTAGCTGATTATCGTGATATTGAAACGACTAATTTTCATAGTGATGCATCACAAACTGGTCTAACCTTGGAAGAAATTATGGCTGCTATCTATGCAAAATCTCGTGATAATGCTCGTACGCCTATGCAATGGTCGGATAAACAATCACATGCTGGTTTTTCGTACCAAACGACCGATGTACCACCCTGGATAAATGTCAATCCAAATTATACCGATATAAATGTCGAACAAGCACTAAAAGATCATCAATCAATATTTTATTATTATCAAAAATTGATTCAACTACGTCGAACATTACCAATTATAACCAATGGACAATATGATATTTTACATGAAGAAAATACGCATATATTCATGTACAAACGTTTCAATGAGCAAGAACAAATTATTGTTGCTTGTAATTTTAGTCAACAACCAATTACTATTCATGATAATGAACTTAATCAACAACTTCAGCATTTTAAACAGATATTAATTAGTAATTATGATCAAAATAATAAAACAGACTGGTTAGAATTTCGACCGTACGAAGCATGGGCTATTCTAATCTAGTTACTATGAACAGTGCATCATACTTTCATAGGTTCTTTTCTTTTGTTTTTTTTTGTTTTAAATGTTGTACAGTCTGCGAATTAGTAATAATAATAAAATCTCGCTATGCTTTTGACCTTTAAAAAAAACGATGAAGAATTTAGTTATTGTTGATTATTTGTAGTCGTTCACAACGATGACCTTGCCAGCCTTGCCGACAAGTGCATTCATAGAAGCCGGTGCATCGTCCTCCATGAAGACAGGGAAATGGACAAAATGCTAAATAGGAAAAAAAAGCATCAACAACTATTAAGATTTTCTTTTATCATTTTGATGATACCTTTGATACAATTTTCTTTACAAACGCATTTTCCATTAAGACAAGTTTCATTCGTTTGACATTTATTTTCACATGGATCGCAATTGTTCGTTTTACAAACACAGTGACCATGAATACAACGTTCATTCGAACGGCAACCACCTCGTTTTGGTCCGCACATACATGTATCCATCGAACATATTTCGCCTGATTGACATTTACCCTTTATACCACAACTACACGACATATTAAAACAACGTTCACCATGCTCACAGATTTCGTAGCACGAACGGTTGTTACTCTCACATAAACCTCGATAGCAACCGCATCGACCATTGATACAGAATTGATCAGATCGACATGGAACAGGACACTGAGACGCTAGATTAAATTGACATTTTCCATTAACACATTGTGCACCTGTTGGACATGGTGATTTACAGGTTTTTGTATTTGTCCATGTACATTCACCGTCAATACATTCTTCACTGTCTTCGCAAGGTGGATCGCATTGATCAACCCTAGTTTTTTTTGTTTGCTGTCTTAAGCACACGCCAGTTTTCTTCTCGCATAGATCACATTCTGTTGAACATGGATTATCTATTTCAAAACAACAGAAAACTCCTCTCGTTCATTTACATAAAATCGATTTGACGTACATTTGCATGTCGGTGGTCCTGGATACCATTCTGATGGAACCATACAAACAGCTTGCTTAGCACCGATAAGTTGATATCCAAAGCTACACGCATAGTTTACTGTTGAACCAATATCATAACCAGAAACACGGTATGTTCCACCATGAATAGACGCTGGTTCAGAACAACCTAATTTACAATCAAAACTTCTCCGAGTTGAAACTATTCGAAAGTTTTTTTGTTTTACCCGAACAAAAGTCTGAACTTTTCAATCGACTTGTTTCGATGACTACTCCATCAGAAACTTTCGACCAAGAGAAAATATTTCCATTCTGCTTTCGACAATCTCGATAACTAGCTAATAGTTGTCGTTCGGATAGCATTTCATTCCAGATTTCTAATCGTGTAATCGATCCACGAAATAATCGATCGAATAGAATCAATGATGAAACATCTGATATTACAAATTAACTTCAAAAAAAAATAATAATAGGACTACTTTCAAAATTGAACTTAATAAGTCTAATATCGAATGTTTGCTGTCGTGCACCATCGATATAAAGATACGATTGTTGAACTTTATTCGAATATGTCCAAGCGAAATGTGTCCATTTCAAAAATGGAATTTGAATTAATGTCGGTTGAGTTTGATTACGAGATGGAAAATGAAATATCAGTCTATAAATTCAATGTTTATATATTTGATTATACGTACATGAATCTTAATTCCATACATATTATGTTGAACGAGAATTTCAAATTGATTAATATCATTTTGTTTATTCATAGATAGTAGAACAGTATTTGCACTATTTTGTAGATAGAACCAAAATATAATCGTAAAAGCCGATGTTTGAAATGATGTCAATGTAATTCCAGTATTATTCGAATTAATCATTAAGGCATATTTTGTATAATCATTATATTTCGAGACTATTGTCGTTGAAGATTGAGTTGAAATAGTAGTAGCACTTTTCTGAGTTGTTATACCAGTATCAACTAGGATGGATAGATACGTAATAAATAATGAGAATTCTATATATTGTTTTTTTCTATTTACCAATACAAAATTGTTCATAACCAGACCAAATACCCACAATGAGACATTCACGTATGTGTAATCCTGCTAATCGATATCCTGTTTTGTTACAACGTGCTCGACATTTCGTACCGAATATGTAATTTGTCGTGTTTTGTTTCGGTGAGCAATCTTGAATGATATCAGGATTGATTTTCAATGGAGAACACTGAGTTTCAGCACATATGAGTGATTCTCCAGTCCAAGTTCCATCGTCTTGACATTCACGAAAAGTATCTCCACTTGAAATACGATAACCAGGAAAACATCCAAATCCACAGAATGAACCATTCTCTCGGCTACAATAATCATGAACAAGATACCCATGTTCTGGTTTTGTCAATACAGGACATAGAATCGACTTAATAATCAATTAAAAAAAAACGTAAATAAAAATTCAAACAAGATTAACTACCTGACCTGTACTGCGTACTATTAGATTCAGTAAGAGATAAATTATTAAGATAGACATTGCTTTGCCAACCTCGATATCCAGTGTTAATGTCGAAATATTCTAGACATTATTTTTCATCAACAACGAATGAGAAAATAGAGAATCTGTTACTGTCTGTCAACGAGATATACATATACTAAATTTATTTCTTACAAATATGTTTAAATAAACCTAACTTAGGATAATAACAATAAAACTAATTTAAGCGAGAGAAGAAAAAACGAACTCAAACATCCGATTGTCCATAAGCTGGATAGTGTTGAAATTGTTGATACGAAGGCATAGTTTCTTGTTCTGTATATTCAAGATGACGAAATGCTGCTGGATGTATAAACGATCGTTCATCGATACCATCATGATTATAATCATAATAATCATATTCCTGTTTGCCTCGTTGTGGTTCTTCAAGATGACGAAATGCTTCTGTATCAACATATGATCTCGTATCAATCGATGGACCCACCGATGAATGTATTGATTGACTTTTCGAATTATAACCTTCTATACCTTCGATATATCGAAATGCATCTGGATTAACATACGATCGTTCATCAATACCACCATCCGTATCAACTTTTCGATTGATAAATTTACGTTCAAGATGAGCAAGTGCATTTGGATTTCGATCAAGAATATAACTACGTGTGTCGATTTCCGGCATCGGCACATAACTTCGTTGTCCAACTTGTCGATCAATATAACGAAATGCTTTCGGATTGACATACGAACGTTCATCAATACCTGGTCCATCGTCGACTCGACGCGTCGTTCCTTTCGTTTCAATCCATTTGAATGCTTCAGGATTAACAATAGGTCGATCGTCAATTGCCGGTTCGGCAGTATTCGATCTGTACGATGTCGAACGTTTTTCAATGTATTGAAAAGCATCCGGACGTACCATTGATGTTCTATCAACACCCGATTGAACAGGACGACGTACTGGTGCTGAACTTGCTTCCAAATAACGAAATGCATCCGGATTGACAATCGGCGTCGTATCGATGCCACTCTCAGCTTGATGACGTGTTACAGGTATTTCACGTTTTTCAATATATTTAAAAGCATCAGGATTGACAATTGGCGTACTATCGATGCCACTCTCAGCTTGATGATGTGTAACGGGTATCGAACGTTTTTCGATATATTTAAATGCATCAGGATTGACAATTGGTCGATCGTCAATAGCAGGTTCATTCGATGGTCTGTTTAGTTTCGGTGTACGTCGAGCATCTAAATATCTATACGAAACAATATTTTTCAATTAGATCAACATAGAATTCGGATCGATGCACATACTTGAAAGCATCAGGATTGGTTATTGGTCGATCATCAATTCCGCTATCAAAACCTTGACCTTGTTTTCCATTCTTTTGTGTCTTCGATTCAATAAATCGAAAGGCATTGACATCAATTATTGACCTGTCATCAATGCCTCCTTTGCCCCCATCATCACCGCGTAATCGATTATTTTTCTCCAACTGTTGCTGACGACGTCGTTCCAATTGCGCAACAGCATCGAGATTAATAATCGGTCGATCATCGATACCACTTTCGATTTCACCTGGCACCATTTTCTTTTTAGTTTTTCGTTCATTTAAATTCAAATATTGAAATGCACTTGGATTAATTATTGGTGAATCATCGATTTCACTGTGAGGATTCTTCTTGGGATAGTACGTCGGTTTTCCGTATACCGGCTGTGACGATCGTGGTGGTTGATTAGGATTGATTGTTAATGCTGGATTAACACGACGTGTTGGCGTCGATGGTTGAATATCGATTGTTCTCGAGCCTGAATACGTTCGTGGATGTTGAGTTGTAAATGAAATAGGATTTGTTGAACGTCGTTCATTGTACGATGTTTGTGAAGGATTGTTATAGTTTGTTGTTGTTGTTGTTGTTGCTCCTTGTGAGTATTGATATCCACCTCCACGCATTGAATACATCGTTATAAGATGTAAAGAATGGGTAATAGAACGGAAAACAACAGAACACTAGGATATGACAATCAAAGATTTGGAGAAGTAGATGCGTGTTCTCATTTCTTTCCTGTTTATCGGTGATAAACACACGCGAATCTCGTCGATTTTCTTTTTTTCTCTCTCTCTCTCTTCCTCGTTCTCCTGTTCTTAACCAAGTGAATAGATTAGTAGACGTCGAATTAGCCCTACTAAAGATACCAAAAATAAGTCAAACAGTTGCCGACTACTCCTGTTTACATCTGCACGTTTGTTTTTTTCTACGTATTTCTGTAAACATCTATACAGAAACCATTAGATTATACATCCAACTCAGACTGTTATCGTTCTTGTCAACTACGAGACTAATTTACAGTTATTTATATGAATAAAATATGTCCATTGCGACTTTAAAAATCTATCATTCTATCAAAAGAATGTCTATAATCTCTTATCGATCTTTATGAAATCGATTATCATCTACAAGTTCTTTAGTACATGCCTACAATATCAGTAGATGTCAATGTCTTGTGGTTCTACGAAAAACGAAAAAAAAAAACGTATCTGGAGAGAACGAATGATTTTCGTGTAATCTAATACACGCACACTACTATCGTATAGGGTGTGAGTGCTAATTCATTTAATAGGTTAGGATGACGACAACAAGCCCACAAGTTCAAGAAATATTAATTTATCCAGTGAAATCTTGTGCTGGTATTTCTGTTCCTGAAGCACAAACAACTCGTTATGGTCTTTGTCTTCCATCTAATCCGTTACTTTCCGATCGGTAGCGAATAGAATTACGATTGAATTTTGAAGAGTTTTGCTTTTTTTAGACGATGGTTAGTTGTTCGAGGTCATCGACAACGAAATCAACGTCACATGCCACGAATGGCATTGATCCGTCCTTCATTTACTCCAACAGGTCTTCAACTTGATGCACCAGGAATGCAACCATTACTCATTCCATACAAACAATTGCCCGATGATATCATCGAAATCGAGTAGATTCAAAATATTAACTGCGTAGATTCTATATTCTTGACTTTTCTATATAGGGAATTAAATGTTAAAGGTCGACGATATGGTGGCCATGTCGCCGATTGGTTATCGACATTTTTAGAAACACCTGAATTGGATTTGGTCTATTTCGATGAAGGATTCGAACCACAACATGTAAAAAATATCGAACCAGAATTTCCAAATGAAGCTCGCGATACTGACGTCGTACTCTATCATGATATGAGTCCATTTCATATAGGTTCGATCGAATCTATCGATGACTTGAATAAACGATTGGAACATCCAATCAAAATCTATAATTTCCGACCGAATATCATTGTCAGTGGTGTTGATGTTCCATATGGCGAAGTAAGATCTTATTTTACTGACTCCAAGTGAAGATCATCAAATTTTTAGGATTATTGGCGTGAAATACAAATCGGTGACAAAGTTAAAATTCGTTGGTTTCGATCATGTTTAAGGTATTCTATCTTTCAATTTTACCTAGCTATCGAAATTTATTCTATGATTGCAGATGTTTATTACCAACAGTCGATCAGGAAACAGGCATTCGTGATGCAAATCAAGAACCATGGAAAACACTTCAAACGTAAATTTTATTTCTTCGTTTTATCCTTTCAAAGTTTTTTTCTTCTTTATTTTGTATAGATATCGACGAAAACCTGAACTCTACGGTATTAAAGCTCAATTCGGCGCCTATTTTGCCAACGTCGACTACGGTCTCATTCGTGTTGGTGATCGTATTCAAGTTTTAAGTGAAGATAAAAATTTTTAACTCCGCTTTCCATCAATTATTTATGCACAAGAAATACGTTTTTTCAGCATTTTATTTCGATACGTATATTTGTTTCGTTCAATAAACCAAACAAAAAAAACAAACTACACACACGCACATAAAGAACATTTATCGAGAAAGAGATTATACATCATTTTAGTTGTGCTATCTAAGACATAAGAGTAGAATTGAATTATTAATGTAAGAGACAAAAAACAACGAAAAAGTGTAATTGTAAGATTTATACAAATGTATGCGGAGAAAAATATTGGGTTTATTAAACGTTGGCTTTGCCGCCACCTGGTTGAGGTAAATTTCCTTGGACAGGTGTTTTCTTGCCAATAAGCGACTGAAACACAAACAGTAGATGAGTTCGAATTTTTTCCAAAAAAAGAATTTCAAACATACTTTATGAATATGTGGAATAACACCACCGCCAGCAATTGTTGCTTTAATTAATGTGTCCAATTCTTCGTCACCACGAATAGCTAATTGTAAATGACGTGGATTGATACGCTTGACTTTGAGATCTTTCGATGCATTGCCAGCAAGTTCGAGAACTTCAGCTGTTAAATATTCGAGAATAGCAGCTGTGTAGACAGCAGCTGTTGCACCAACACGACCATGTGATGTGGTTCGTGATTTCAAATGACGATGAATACGACCTAGACAAACGCACAAAGATTCATTTCAAGATCAGGAGAAATCAATCTATCAAATTTACCAACGGGAAATTGAAGACCAGCACGAGCACTTCGTGAAACAGCTTTAGCTTTTGTTTTTCCGTGATCTTTACCAGCTTTACCGCCAGGCATTTTAAGTTTTAGTAATTAAATCTGTTTTTTAAATCTAGAATAGAAAAAAAATGAATGTTTTGTCTGTACTTCATGAAATTCGATTGAGAAATGGTCATTCTATCGTGAAACAAACAAAAACACAATCAAAGAAACAAAGACACTATGAATCACACTCGTGAACGATGACAATGTACAGCTCTTTCTCTTCATTTCTAAGCAGCCGAACGGTCGGCATCCATCATTCTCGCGTTTTTTTCTCTCTCTCTCTTTCTTTCTCTCGTCTGTCTACAAGAGAGCGAGAGAGAGAAATGAACCTTCGACCTAATTTTTCCATCGGTCAGAGAGAACGCAAGAAAGAAAAACTATCTAAATGTGAATAATTAAAACCCAATCAGGTTTTTTCTCTCAACAGAAAAAAAAACATTTATTTGTTTTAAATATAAATGAAACTGTACAACATTAAGATTCTTCTTCTTCATCTTCATCATCCTCACTACTACTACTTTCATTTTTTGCTGCTGTTGATGTCGAAGATTTGCCATATTGTTCTTCGATTTGCTTTTGTTTCTTCAATTTAGCGACGATTTCTTTCGCGGGGAGAAACAGACCGGTAGTTGGCGCTTGACAAACCGGGCAACTCGGATTGACTCGATATTGACTTAACGCACAGGCTTCACAGAAATAATGACCGCATTTCGTTACCACCGGTTCTTTGAAATCTTCTCGACAAACGGGACATTTGATTGGTAAACCATCTTCATCCTGAAAAAAGCGACGAATAAGAATTTGAAATGAAAATTGAGTTCGTTCATAGATTTACTTGTTCTTCATCGTCGGATTGAGGTTGATGTTGAGATTGAGCATTTTGTCCTGATGCAAATGCATTCCATGCTGCTGATCGATGCGTTTCACCCGCAGGTTTATCGCCGACGTAATACTTTTGAGCATTTTTATCAACGGAGCCGTATGTTTGCTCATTCCACTCACGTTCTAATTGCCAACCATGTTTGTAATCGGACCGATCGTGAAGAAATTTACAACTATCACCAAAACCACAATAACCAGTTTCTTTGTAATCTTTACATATATCCGGTTGGTAATCCCAACGAACGGTGACACGTAAATGTGCCGGTGCTCGGATCGGTCCTTTGTTTCGAACCAAACCGCTACTTGCATTGCCAAGAGCCGTATCTTTTTTCTCGTAGAATTGCTGATAATTATTGATGCCACGATAGATTTTATCGTCGGCTTTGCCTTTTAATTCTTCGTTTGTTTTTTTTGCTCGTTCGAAAATCGCCTGTTGATCATTCGTTGTATCAGCATCGATTTCAATTGTTGCTGTTGCACCCATATCTCTCGGACCTTTAGCTTCAGCTGATCGATCGGATTTGAATTGTGTATCGATTAGTTTTTCTTTGGATTGTTCAACATCGTCGTCACTGTCTTGATTTGTTTGTCGTCGTTTATTTGTCGAACTTGTCGAAACTAAACCTTTTTTAACATTTTTATTTGACCGGAATGTTGCTGCCGATGGTTGATTATCGTCGTCGGATGATGACGAAGAGTTCGATGATGAATTTTGTCGACGTTTGCTTGCACTTGGAGCGTTACCACGACGAACAGGTGCTTTGAAAAATACACACGGAGTTGTTGATTCTTCTTTATCACTACTCATTATCTGAAATAACAAAGAATAATAATAAGATCTAATTTCAAATATTTTATTGAGCTGGTAAATGTATTCAGTACAGAAGATATGTATACTATATAACAAAACGCACACAAAGTGAATTCTCTAAAAGATCATTTCGATTATGTTAAGTCTATGTGTGCATGACTATCTGAGATTTTGTTCTCGAGTGAGAAGAGAAGATTATTGCATAGGAATTCAGTGGAAGAACAAATGAGAAATAAAAAGATAAGTAAATGACAGGAGAGAATTATTTTTTCTTTGTTCCTTTTTTCATTGTTTCCATAGTTGCACGTTTTCGTTGTTCGAAAAGATTCATTTCTTGTTCAAGTATACGCCATTTTTCATCGCATCGATCTTTTTGATCTTTGTATTGTTTCTTAATGTTTGTTAATTGTTCATTGATCTAAAATTTCAGCTGATTAAACAAAAGGACATTTCGACGTTAACTGACTTGTTTTTCTGTTTCTTTCAAATCGTTTTCTTTATCTTTAACTTTCTGAATAAATGCTTCTTTCAATTGTTGTTCACGTTGTTCGAGTTCGTGTCGAAGTTCCGTTCGTTTCAAATCTAACGTGTCACTAATCGACATTTGTTTACCATCGATATTATCAGCAAGACCTAATTCCGTAAGACGATTTCGTCGAAAAAGTTCGTAGTGTTTCGAATGTGTTGTTTCAATAAGATCTAACATATTCTTTTCAATGAGACTATCACGTAATTTCTTAAAATCACAATGATTTTCATTTTCAACTGAAACAAACAACGAATGAATAAATAAAATAAAAAGGCAATTGATCGTAGTCACAAACCTTGAACAACACCCCATGGATATTGTCGAGCACGAACGTATTGATTGCCTATTTTAACTGTTTCATTACTACCAACGATAGCAAATGGAAGAAGATTCTAAAGGCAAAGAAAAACAATCCAAGATGATTTTTTTTTTGAAAACAAAACTATTTACATTTGCTTTGAGATTATCTTCAGCTAATGTTTCATCATCGACTGGAAATCGATAGAATTTAACGCCGGCTGAATTTAATTCATTGAGAATGTTTTGTTTAAAACGTTGTAATTCACTTTTCGATATCGTATCTGACTTGGCAATGATTGGTATGATATTAACTTTGCTATCTAAATGTTTCATTGTCACTAAATCCAATGCTTTCAATGAATGACCCGTTGGATTAATGAAATACAAGCAAACATGTATACGTGTATCGTGATAATTGGCGAGATTACGTTTGATTTTTAATTCTTCATCTAAATAAGCTTGAAATTGTGCATCAACAAAATCGCCAATAACTTTAAATGAATCATCTTTATTGATTTGATCGCCAAAGCCAGCTGTTTCGACAACTGTCAGTTTCAAACGTATTTCTCGTTCGAATAATTCGTAAGCATTTTTACGTAGAAAAACACGTTGAATATCATGAGGTGATGGTGTTGAATCTAATCGTGTATTGAATAAACTATCGAGTAACGATGATTTACCGCAGGCAGTTTCGCCAACACAAAGAATATTGAAAACAAAACCATCGGATAATGATTTGGCCATGATCTGATTGGGAAGATTGTTGATGCCACATTCTTCTTTCAATTCGAATGTTCGAATCGATGGAGTCTAAAGAATATACAAAACAAAAAATTGAAGAAAAATAAATAATTTCGTTTTTTTTACTAAAGATGAATCAATTGGACGTGGAAGATCTTTCATCGTATGTGTTTGTATATTTGCTGAGAATAAAGATGATGATGATTGCGTTTCGTAAGTAAGAGAGTGAAGAACGACAGACCAATCAAATCGATTCAGTCGATTTTTCTTTGTTAGTAACGTACGACATCTCTCAATAGTATTGTCAAGGATATCGAACCTCGCATCATTCGAAGGAACGAAAAAGACAAAATAGATTAGAACATTAAAAATATTTATCTTTAAGTCATATATTGACATAACATGTCATTTTATGCTTAGCCTTGAAATAAATATAAATATAGACATTTCGCTTTTTTTTTCGTTTTTTATTCAAAAAAGTACACTCGAGTAAAGACAAGACGAATGTTCTTTTCCTGTGATTTTATGTACTAGTATCAAATTTAACCAAAAAACGAAAACATCATGGTGACAATTTTAAAAGAATTCTTCAAATGGCCATTAGTTACACGTCTTCGAGCGCCGGATAACGATGATGAGCATGTCGATAGACTTAATCATCGTGTCACCGTCGGATTTATCCTTCTTGGTGTTTTGATAACATCGACAACATCATTTGTTATGAATAGAATTTCATGTTGGCTGCCCACCGAGCTTAAACATGGAAGTTATATAAAATATATTGAAAATTACTGTTGGATTACTAATACATATTATGTTCATTCGAATGTAACACCTCCGCATGCAATTGAAGATCGAAGACGAGCTGAAATCTGTTATTATCAATGGATGCCGATTTTATTACTTCTCATGGCTTTGTGTTTTTATATTCCACGTTTATTTTGGCGTTCGTTTAATATTCATTGTGGTATTGATATACAGAATTTAATAAAAAAAAGTGCAATCTCATCAAAAGATTCAACTAAAACTGCGACACAAATGTTCGATTATTATTGTCAAACACATTGCCAATCGAAACCATCGTCTCTAAGTTTAATCACATTTTCGGCGTATATTCGTCGAAATAAACGTCGAGGCAATTACCTTTTTTCTCTTTATATTCTCACAAGATTTCTATATCTTATCAATTCCATACTTCAATTAATTCTTCTCAATATTTTACTCGGTCATCGAGGCAATGCTTGGTTATTAGATATTAATATTATGAAATCGATTTTTCGCCATGGAAATCCATTACTCGATTCGCCTTACTTTCCTCGTGTCACACTCTGCGATGTGCCAATACGAGAAATAGCTGAAATACATCGTTATACAATTCAATGTGCTCTACCAATTAATATTCTCAATGAGAAAATCTTCCTTGCACTTTCGTTTTGGTTTAGTTATTTAATTCTACATAATTTCTTCAGTTTTATTCTTCTTCTTTTTCAACAATTACCTAGTCAACGTCTCGCTTATGTTCGACGTTTAGCAACGTTGATTAACAGTCCATCACGAGAATCTATTGACGTATTTACAAAACAATATTTGAATGTCGATGGTATTTTTCTACTTCGATTAATTAGTCATAATTCAAGTGAATTACAAACCATGGAAGTTCTCAAAAAGCTTCTGAATAATTATCACGAACGGCGTCTAAGTTCAATCAATTCTTAAATTTCCGTCCAGCTCGCTGTTTTTTTTTCTTTTCTTTTTTTTAAATAATGTTTGTTGAATGATTAGGAAATGGTGAACCTAATTTTTAGTAAAATAGAAAAGAAAAACCATATATAGATCTCGAAACTCTTTTGATTAAAAGTATTTGAGAGGATTTCTCTTTCTCGAACCTTGAAATCGCGTTTTTCTTTTGATGATAATTAAAGAAAAGCAAATAAAGACGATAAATGACTTTCTCTTTCGAGTAGATCTATCAATCAAAATAATCATTGCAAGATAGAGAAGAAGAAGAAGAAAAACCATTTTCGATATTTCTTTCGTTTACTCGAAGACACATACTCGACTAGACATTTATCTAGATTATTAATGGAAATTTGTATGCTTTTTTTTTTAATTTAATCATTCTTTACGAGAGAGAGAAAGAAAGACAATAACAAGAAGAAAAACTATGTGAAGGAAGACAAATAAGAGAAAGAGAAGAATATTAAAATGAACACAAGCATTCTCTCTTCTCTTCTCCTCTCTCTTGCTCTATACTAATAGTGTGTCTTGCATGTTCACATATAACATCACACGGTTAGTTTGAACAACGAGTATCAATCGTTGTATTACATCACCAATCGATATTTAAACTAATGATCATGGTAATTTGCCGTTCTTTTTCAAAGATTGTTGTTTGAGAATCGAATCTCTACCATTCACATATGTTCTATCTATTGATCGTTATTATCTATTATCATCAACACCTGCTGATACATTTAACATCCGCATCATTATTATTCGTAGAAAATGATCTAAGATATTCATTATCTGATCGAATATTAAACATTCCGAAATTAGGTTCTCTACGTGGAATTTCAATTGATTATGAAACGAATTATTCATTGAAATATGATTTAGTTCAAGTTGAAGCATATCTTGGCATTCAATATGGTTTATATCATGGACGATTTGAACCATCGAAAGAAAAATTTCATGTCAATTCGAATACGAAAATAAACAAACAAATCGACTATGGTCCAGCTTGTTCGCAAATGATTTGGAAAAATCAAAGTGAATTAATACGTATTCGTGATGAACATTTTGCACGAGATTATTATCCGAAATTATTAAGATTTATTGCTCATCAAAATGAACATGAATGTTTATTCATGAATATTTATCAGCCACAAATCAAAACAACGAACAAAGGTTTGACAAGGATTAAAAATACGTATCGAATGTGACATTACATGCTGTGTGTTGTCTCATGTTTAGAACGTCTTCTTCTTCCTGTTCTATTGTATATTCATGGTGATGGATATGACATAGGTACAGGTGCAGCTTTTGATGGTTCAATATTTGCTAGTTACACAAAGACGATTGTCGTGACAATAAACTATCGTCTTGGTCCATTCGGTAAGTTTCGCGGACATCGATTCAATCTCATTTCCTTTGCTTTGGTCTCGAATCAATGGGTGGTAATTACTCTTGATTAATCATCTTCTGACTCAATTAGAGAGCGTTAAGTTGAGAAGATGTCTACTGATCAGAGAAATAAAAATCTAATCTATAAACACATGCAATCAAGACAGCAGCAGAAAAGAAAAAGTCGAAGAATTTTAATTGAATAAAAATTCTTTTGGCTGATGTAATCAATGGTCAGATGTTTCGTATCTCGTTCAATGAGAAAAATATGTTTATATTGATTTGTAGAACGTTGAAGTCAACCGAATCATTAATCAAAATAGGATTGTTATTTTTTCTATCGAGAAGAGGAATAACTAAATATTCAATTACGGATTCTAGTTAGAAAATAGGAAATTCTTTTTTAGATGAGAACGATTGTTTATCTTAGAGAACGAGAGAATTGTCTGTTAGCCGTGCACAGCAGTTGTTCATTGTTGTTTGATGTTCGAAATGGACCACCTTCTGATCTTGAAATATGATCTCGAAAATGTCAAATAACCACTCGTTTTCTTCATTAAGGATTTCTCTATGTATCGAACGAAAATAAAGGAAATTATGCTCTACATGATATTTATACAGCTTTACATTGGTTGAAAAATAATATCATTCATTTCAATGGTGATCCCGATCGAATCACACTCTATGGAACTGATTCCGGAGCGGTCCTGGCTAGTCTTGTTGTCATGCTTGAAACAGTCAATGGTTAGTTAACATTACAAACAACCAAGAAAAATGATTGGAATTTTGTATTGTTCTAGGTGGTACAGGAATGCCGAAACGTCGACGATCTTTAGTTCATCGTTTGATTTTAAATGATCAAACATTTCTTTCACCTCAAATGACATCGAATTTCGAAGAATTCTCATCCTATCAATCATTAATCCTTTCGAAACTTCCTTGTTCAAAACCGCAATGTCTTCGTAATCAAACATTAATTCGAACCAATGATTTTCTTCAATTGAATACCTATTCAATGGATGCAAATAATCTTCGAAATTATATTTGTCCATTGGAAAATCCTTTTCCATTTACAAATGATTATTCGAATTTTTTACGAACAAAATTTTCCTATCAATCACAAATTTATTTGCCCGATCATTTGCCTATTCTTCTAACAACATCATCAAATCTCCATCGACGAAAGAAATTTTCATCATTCGAATGGAAACATCTGCCGACAAATAATATTCTCGAATATTTATTCAATTATGCCTATACAAAATGGAATCATACAACGAATCAATTCGAGTTCGATCAACAAACATTAATCTATCATCAAGAATATCTTGCACCGTTACTTGCTTATGCAAAATACGTTTCAAATCAACGAAAGATCTATATTTTCGAACGATCATCGAATAAATATCGATCGGAATTACCGCTAACATTTGGATATGTTCTAGCGCCATCGATGAGCGTATTCAATGAGAGTTTTATCAATGCGAATGAGAATGATCGAAATGAAAGTTTAATTCTTATGAATTTATTTGCTAATTTAATACATAATGGGTGAGTTGAGATTGATTAAAGGGAAGAAAAAAAAATGGATTTTTAATTCAATAGAGATATTAATAAGAAATCACCGTATGAACAGAAAACGCAAGAGAAGACCAATGGCGAAAAATGGCTTCCGGTTTTTCCGGAGATGAATTTTCTCATTTACAACGGTCAGTTGAAATTTATTATTACGTCAAAAGAAAGTTTATTCGTATCATTACATGTTTCTAGATAAAGGTTTAACACAAAAATCAGGTTATCATACAGCTGTTCATTATCTTTTCAATAATCTTATATCGAATCTCTCTAATGAACCGTTTAATCTTGATCTATTAAATACTTGGCGAAATTTATATGAAGTTTCACATCATCAAAATGCGACAACTGTTCGAACATTTCTCGTCGCAACTTCATCATCATTCAAATCGAAATTCATACAATCAGATATCAAATATTTAAAATATATCTTTGTCATCTCATTATGCATCGTCTTAGTCATTATAATCAATATATTTCTCTGTATGGTATTGATTAAACGAGGTTTTTTTCATCGAAAACGTGAATATAATTGTCTTAATGGACATACACAATTGTCAATTGAAAAACAATCGATTCATCCATCGTGTGTTGGCTCGTCACCATCGAGTTTGAATAGTAATGGGACAATCACACAACAATTAATTGTACAAACAAATTGTACAACAACGAATAGCAGCGTTAGTAGTACGCCACCAGCCGACGTTTTACACCCAATTAATGTAAAGAAAAAGAATGATATTCTACGAAGTTCATCTTTGAAAAAGACTCCTTATTTGCCTGAAGCAATTGTATGAAAAACTTCTTCTGTTTTATTTCTTTAATAAATATACTGTTTGACCTAATGGTAAGAAAAAGAAAATATTATAGACGATAGACACAAAATAGAAAGACAGAAAGATCATAGAAAAAAAGAATTTTAAATATCGTCGACATCGATGATTTCACCATCGCATTCAATCTTTTGATCAACTGAAGCTTTCGTAGCTGGTTCAATTTTTACTTCAAGACTATCACCAGCCGTATGTGTAAAGTCAATTTGAGGTTCAGGTACATCATCTTCATCGGATTCTTCATCACTCGATTCTTCAGCTGTCTTCAACCATTGAATAAATTCATTTGCCATCTTACGAATTTCTTCACGAATCTTTTTCGAACCGAATCGTTTCGATGATTTCTCGTGCCATGTATAAAATGTTTCTTCCTCAACAATATCTTCTTCATAGAATTTTAATAAAATTTTCGATAAAGTTTTGTTATTGAAAATCTTTTCGCGAACTGCATCTTTGTCAGTGACTAATACTTCGATAGCATGTAACAAATACTTTTGTCCTTTGGCGTTCTTTGTACATAACTAAAAGTCAATCGAAAGATATGATCGGGAATTTCGGATTGAAAGTTGTTTACCTTTTCGAATAATGGTTTGTATTGTTCGATTTCTTTGAGAATATTATCTGTGAAAACAGATTGTGCAACAAGAAATGCAGCTTGTTCCATGATTTCAAGTCTTTCGGCTTCAGCAACGAGATCTTTAATGTCATTGATATCAGTTAATTTGTTTTCGAGTTTTCGTTTGTCGACGATTGCAGAGAATTGATCACATCGTTCAGCAAGTGGTTTGTCGAGATCATCGGTTTGAATCATGCCTTTGATATTGATGTCAAGTTGAGCGACAGCAGGTGTTAATTCATCTTCACCCCAATCTTCATCATCATCGTCATCACCAGCAGCATTGTTTTTCACTGCTCCATTCTAAGTTATAATAATATATTTTTCATAGAAATTTAGGGGAAATAAAGACTTACTGTTTTTCCGTTATGCTCATTTGGACTGCCTTCATCGGAATCTTGATCTCCGCCTGCATTTTTCGCACCTTTTTTACCTTTTGTTTTGCCTTTGGTTTTTGTATCAGGCGCTGTTTCAGTTTTATCATCGGCATCTGGTGGATTTCTGGCGATATAAGCAGTTAATCTATGTGATTCCATAGTGATAGTTCCTTGAAAACCACAAGCCGCACAAACTTGATGAATTTCGCCGCCATTTCGTTTACGAAAACTCTAAAGTTAGATAGAAAATGCATGTTTTTATGTGTATTGAAAATGAATTCATACAAGTTTCGTTTCTGGATTATCACAGTTCGGACAAAGAACAAATTTTTTAATGAAACCATCGAGAAGATTTTGAAGTTTCTCACACTCATGTGCTCCATTGACAATATATCGATCTTCTTTTGCATTCATTTGCACTTGTGCACCAAGTTCACATCCAAAATATTTCGTCACATCTTGATAACAAAGAAAAAAAGAAAAAAAAAGTTTAATGATTACCAAAAATCATTGTCGTGTTTTTTTACATGTTGTTGGTCGATTGAGTGCTTTGGCTATAGCTGTAGCATTAACTACAACTGTTTTTATACCATTACCTGTACCTTCAACTTTAGCAATAAGTTTAGGCATTTTATAACGATAGAACATATCGTTAGTTTGTCGATTAACATTGATCATAGCCATGGTTATATAAAAATGTTCGAATATATCTATATGTTTGTAAGTGTATGTTTTTTTTTCTTGTTAATTGTGATTATTCTATGACGAATACTAATCATATGTAAACCGTAAGCGAAAAGTGCACTGTCGCGTATGAGATGCGTTTGAAACAAAAAAAAACGTCGATCCATAAAATACCTCAATAACATTTGTCTTTAGTTAGTTAAAAGTACACATGTGTTTATTCGATATATTTTGCATGAAATATAAGGGGTCGCTTCATGCTAATAATATTTCTCTAAAAATCCAATTGTTCGAAAGACAAGAAACTTTTTATTAATTTCTATTGCATTTAATAACATTCGGCCTCCATAAATCACATCAGCTTTGATTTTTCCATCGGACGTTATATGAAAAAGAATGTCACCATGATGATTAATAATTAACCATTCATTAGAACTGAATAAAATCGATACTAAACATGAACCATGGTGAATTGATGTGGGAACGGACCAAAGTGTGCTCATTGATCGATCTTTTATTTGAAAAGACCATTTTCGATCAATTCGAGAACGAAGAGTTAAACCGAAATGTTTGGTATTCGTATTAAATCGTAATGAATAGATATCGAATTCAGTGATTTCATATTGTTTCGAAAGAGTAAATGCAGTAAATGAATATTCTTGAATAGTTCTCGAAGTTGCGAGGAAAAGCTTACTATTATCATCATCACTTGTTAACGAACAGAAATCATCATTCATTTTAGTTACAGGAGTTTTATAAATGCGCGTATCATGAAGTGTATAAAGATATTTATGTGCTAGAATAAGAAATGATTTTAGGCACGTCGACCAATGCAAATCAATGATATTCCATGAATCTGTGGAAAGAACATCGATTTCGTGCAATAGCGCAAATGTTTCGATATCATAAAGTCCAAGTAAATGTTTGTCATGTTGTAAAATAATCAGATTTCCATCAGACGCTAGAGGAGCTGCATCGAACTGAATTTCACATGTTCTTTTTGGCATTTTAAGATTTGATATCGATAACATTGTTGTTTTATCATTGAACTCAGTTTGTTCTCGAATGAAAAGACCCTGATGTTTTTTTTTCTATGACGGCGACATATTTATTTTTTTCGTATTCGATAAAAGAAACAGAAATCTGATCGAACCACAAGGTTTCATTTCGTATCGATGAGTCAATAGTGTACTTTTGGATGAAGTTTTTTTTGTCCTTTTATCTTAATATCGATCAATAACTGTTAATCTCTCATACTTTTGTTTTATTTAGTTCTGTTGACTTCATGAATAAATAATATTTTTTTCTTGTTTGAAAACAGCGCGAAAAGAGAAAAAAAAGGGAGAAAAGTGGAGTGATTTCAAAAGACAATAGTAATGAACATAGACAACAAAAGAACGAATAGATCCAGAATAATAGAAGAAGAAGAAAAGGCAGAAAATAATAAATGAACGAAAGGTGCAAGAAGGTTAACTAATAAAGCAGAAGAATAAATGATTAAGCAATGATCAAGAACAAAAAAAAGAACGCAAGAAACAATGTTTCTCTTTTAAATATCGTCGACATCGATGATTTCACCATCGCATTCAATCTTTTGATCAACTGAAGCTTTCGTAGCTGGTTCAATTTTTACTTCAAGACTATCACCAGCCGTATGTGTAAAGTCAATTTGAGGTTCAGGTACATCATCTTCATCGGATTCTTCATCACTCGATTCTTCAGCTGTCTTCAACCATTGAATAAATTCATTTGCCATCTTACGAATTTCTTCACGAATCTTTTTCGAACCGAATCGTTTCGATGATTTCTCGTGCCATGTATAAAATGTTTCTTCCTCAACAATATCTTCTTCATAGAATTTTAATAAAATTTTCGATAAAGTTTTGTTATTGAAAATCTTTTCGCGAACTGCATCTTTGTCAGTGACTAATACTTCGATAGCATGTAACAAATACTTTTGTCCTTTGGCGTTCTTTGTACATAACTAAAAGTCAATCGAAAGATATGATCGGGAATTTCGGATTGAAAGTTGTTTACCTTTTCGAATAATGGTTTGTATTGTTCGATTTCTTTGAGAATATTATCTGTGAAAACAGATTGTGCAACAAGAAATGCAGCTTGTTCCATGATTTCAAGTCTTTCGGCTTCAGCAACGAGATCTTTAATGTCATTGATATCAGTTAATTTGTTTTCGAGTTTTCGTTTGTCGACGATTGCAGAGAATTGATCACATCGTTCAGCAAGTGGTTTGTCGAGATCATCGGTTTGAATCATGCCTTTGATATTGATGTCAAGTTGAGCGACAGCAGGTGTTAATTCATCTTCACCCCAATCTTCATCATCATCGTCATCATCGCCACCACCGCCATTTTTCGATGAACCATTCTGAATAAAAAACGGAAAAGGAAATGTATGTAAAACATGAAGAAATGGTGTGGTACTGTTTTTCCATTTTGTTCGGTTGGACTGCCTTCATCGGAATCTTGATTTCCGCCTGCATTTTTCGCACCTTTTTTACCTTTTGTTTTGCCTTTGGTTTTTGTATCAGGCGCTGTTTCAGCTTTACCATCGGCATCTGGTGGATTTTTAGCGATGTAAGTGGTTAATTTATGTGATGCCATATTGATAGTTCCTTGAAAACCACAAGCCGCACAAACTTGATGAATTTCGCCGCCATTTCGTTTACGGAAGCTCTAGACGAACAAAACAATTTCGTTATCTAATGAATGTCAAGGACATGTGTGTTATTTGCTCAAGGCTATAGGTTTAATCAAGGACTTACAAGTTTCGTTTCTGGATTGTCACAATTGGGACAAAGAACAAATCGTTTGATGAAACCATCGAGAAGATTTTGAAGTTTCTCACAATCATGTGCTCCATTAACAATATATCGATCTTCCTTTGCATTCATTTGTACTTGTGCACCAAGTTCACATCCAAAAAATTTTGTTACATCTATTTGAAACACAGACGGAATGAAGAAGAAGAAGAAGAAAATTAAAATTCTTACATGTCGGTGGACGATTAAGGGCTTTAGCAATAGCAGTGACATTGACCAAAACAGTTTTAATACCGTTGCCTGTGCCTTCAACCTTGGCAGCAAGTTTAGGCATTTTATAACGATAGAACATATCGTTTGTTTGTCGGTTAACATTGATCATAGCCATGATTGTAGTTTGATACTATTTGTTTGATGTTAACTTTGATTTAAGAATGGAATAGTTGATAAGTTTTTGTCTATAGGATATTTAAAGACTAGATTGTGTCGATATTTTTTGTATCGTGATGAGGCTGAACGATTAAGCCTATTGAAAGACGAGATTTTATAAGAATTGCCGGATGGGCATGAAGCATCTAACATAGAATAGTGAACAACACTCGGTTGTGATGTTCGTCGATACTGACAATGATGGCCGTGGGCAACTACTTGAATATCTAAATAGAACATATTTGAAGTTATTTTTCAATGAACATGGACAATGATTGCACACTTACTTCGAATCGACAACTTCATAAAGAAACTAGACGTTCAATGGGTGATCAGTTTATTCACTGCGATAGTCGTATAGATGAGCAAAGTCAAATATCTTGAAAAGAAAAACAAACGTAGGTGGATGAAAACACATACATATTGATGCAATAATGAGAAAGAAAAAACAACAAATGAATGTGATACTTAGTAACGAAGGCGCATTTTTATTTCGAAAGATTTTTTCGCGCATAAATTTCTTTCAGTTGCATATCGTAATGACGCAAATACTTGTAATGAGTAGTCGCGTTTCATAATCGAACAACAACAACCATTAATTATGTTCCGAGTAGAGGAAAAAAGAACAGAAACGTAATAAAATCAATTTAAAATACGAGAAAATTTTCGTTAGATTTTTATTAAAAAATTCTCTTAAAGAAAAAATTTGCTTTGATATTTTTTATGCATTTAAATATTAAAAGATGTCAGTAGTTGTCATTTATTGAGGAGAAAAGTATGCCATTTCCTCTCCAATTTCACGATAAGACTGGGAGACTATGCGCAGAACCGCTTTCTCCCACTCATAGAATATTTATACGATCGACTTCTGCAGAAAGGAAAACAACAAAAATAATATGATAGGAGCAAAGCTTGTGCACACGAATTATTTTTTTTTATTCATTCATCAAAATCTATTTCTCGAGTTTGATATTAGCAGTTAGAGTGACATTATACGAGGTAGTAGAGTGTGTTATTGCCATCTGTGACACTTAGACAACAAGAAAAAAACAATATAGCTTTTTTTTTCTTCAGAAATTATTCTCATCCAAAAGAAAAATGAGCGACAATAATAACGTACCACCGCCTGCATATTGTAAGTTTTATTTGTCAATCAGACTAACGAAAGACAATTTTTCTTATAGCGGAAGCTTCAAGCACACCACATATTATGGCAAATCCGTATGAACGTCAAGGAATGTACACTGTTCCTCAAGAGGCCGCTGCCGATTTTAACAAAACTCCAACTGCTCCTCCATATGCCTACGGAGTTCAAGTCGTACCCATGCTCAAATTTTCACAGCAACCTATTCAATGTACATGTGGAAATTGCCGTTCAGTGGTTATTACACGAGTCGAAGAGTCAACTGGGCTATTAGCGTGGCTTTTATGTGTTTTGCTGCTCATCGTAGGTTGTGGACTTGGCTGCTGTCTTATCCCATTTTGCGTATCTAGTTGCCAAAATTTTCAACATTATTGCCCGAATTGTAACGCTTTTATTGGTGAATATCGACCGTTATAGTCGATTTTAAACACTCACAATATTACTCATATTTCGTCTTGTTTTTTTGCTTTCTCTTTTCTCTATCAATAAAATTTAATCTATACAAAACAAACGCTATTCGATTGTATGATTAGTTTTTTTTTCGGGTTCTTTATTACATAAAATGTATTATTAGTCAACGATAAGACGATCGAAATTCGATGCACCTCCACCAGCTCCACCGAATGTATATCTGCCTGAATCAAGTGGATTGTCATGATTGCCCATGTAATCATCTTCCATCTAAATCGAAAAACAAACTCATTCAAATGAAACAATCGTTCGATATCGTACTCCTGGTTGATACATTCGTTTGAATTCGAATAATTGCGTGACGACAAATTCAAGAATTTGTTTCGCACCACGTTGATCAGTCGGCATACGACTTGATATACCCGCAATGCTACCGAATTCTTTGATGAATAATTCTAAATCTTGTTCGGAACATTTGTTTGTTAGTTGATTCAATCGTGATGTTTCTGAAGCGAGATATTCTTCGAGATCGAATAGTTCCAATGCTGGTGGTTCGCAATCACGAAATGCTGGCTCGTAAACAGCCGGTTTCAGTGCTGGCATAGGAACTTCAAATTGAGGTTTAATGAGAGTCAGTGGCTCGTGTTTCATATGAAGTTCCTCATAGGCTCTGAATGAAAAGAAATTTATTTTCATTATTTCTTTCGAAAGAAATTTGTCTACCGAATCATTTTTGGTATTAAAGTCAAATCAAGATTGTATAATTGAGTATCCAATAATTTTCGAACGTCTTTCGGTAATTCTTCGACATCATGTAAACTGCATTTTAACATTTGTGACATAGCAATCAGGTCAGGTGATAATGATTCATCCGAAATCTGATAACGAAAAAGAAAAAGAATGTATTTGGAAAATATTTGTCTGGAATGTTTACGTCGGGAACTTCGGCGTCGATTTCATTTAAACGAAATGATGAATTGGTTAGAAATTCAATGACAACATCCTGAAAAAGTCGAATTTTCATTTGTGTTCTTCTTTTAGCAAAAGATTTTACTAGTAATCTTCGATTTTGTTCTTTATCTAAATATGTATCATGAAAAATCATTGTCGAACCACAGACACATAAACGTCCTCCATTCTATCGAACAAACAATTCAAATCAGTCTTCTTCGAACTATAAAATTGTTACTTTCGACGGTGACGTATAAAACGCACAGATCGATCGTTGACATGGCAGACATGTCGAACCAGTTGAGAGTACAGGTACCGACGGTGGTTGAACGTTCAATGATGCTCCAAACGGATAGACAAATTCTAACGAACTGAATGAACAATGAAAGATTGATTTATTTTATTCAAAAAAGGAAATGTTTTCTTTTACCGTGCAACTTGTGCACGTAGAGATTTGTCGACGATGATTTCATTTTGACTTTTTTGTTTTTTCGTTGTCGGTGGTGCATTCGATGCAATCAAATGAGCATTTTCTGCCACAGCTCGATTTAGAACTCCGTCGAGAATTAATGCTTCTTTAGGATAGAAATATTTGTAATAAGCTGCTCGAATAACACTATCTGAAATAATTCGACATTCTACTTTCTCGCCTATTCATAACATTAAGATTTTACCATCATTGACCTCGATACCATAGTTTTTTAGAAATGTATTCACATTTGTCGATTGTCGACTTTCGCCACCTTCATTTAATGTCAATAGAATACTTCCACCATTGTCAATGTATCGTTTCATGGATTCATACTGAACAAAAACAAAATGTGTAATAAAATAAAGAAAACTCCGAGAAATTTACTTCGCCAGTCGAGAATTTTTCTCGTGGATTAGCGATCATAAACACACGAAACGGTGTTAAACGTTCAGCAGTAATCTCCTCTCGATGACTGAAAATCAATTTGTTTTATGTGTAAATATAACAACGAATGTTTTTTTTTACTTGGACAGTTTCCAATTTTTCAAATGCATTTGCAATTTTTTAAAACCATTTGTCAATGTAATTTGTTCGTTTTTTGATTGATCAAATAAAATATTATTATTACTACTACCTGGTGGTCGATTTTGTCCACCTCGTTCATCGCCATTCTAATGAATTCGAAATAGAAAAAATGATCATTTCAGAAAGGAAATATTCATACTTCTGTCGGTGCCATTTTTGAAAATGAACTTCTCTTTCCTTTTCTACTTAATCACAACGACCATCTTGACTCGTTGTGTGTTTCTATCCGACATCCCTCAAGAGAAATTCATTCTCCAATAGCGATGAATCATCAAGAGAATGTGCCAGGTGGCGCATGATTCATGACAAAATATGTGATAAACTAGTATAAAACTAGTTGAATCTTCGATACATATCTTCAGATAAAATAAATGTCTTTCACTGATAAAATTCGACAGTCAATTCATAGGTACGAAAACATTTTTGAATAGGTTCAATTAAGTGAATTTATTTAGATTGAAAAGATTACTACGTCGATCGAATATTCCTCAAGAAAGAGTTACGAATGAGCAGGCATTTGAATGGTGTCAAAATTTCCTATGTGGAACTTGGTCAACTGTAACAATCGATCAAATGAAAATGGATCGAATGCCGTAAAAAAATCCACTTTCTTATCAATTTTCTTTCTAAAAAAATGTGTTGCTGATTTAGTGGAGGATTATCGAATTATCTCTATTGTTGTTCGTTATCCGATAATGTTGAATTACAAGAAAATGAGCCTCGAAAAGTTCTCTTAAGGTAAACAATTGCAGGTTGCATTCGTTGAAACGAATTGTGTGTATTTCAGAATCTATGGTGAATCTCATCAAAAACATCGTGGAACATTACTGGTTGATAGCGTTGTTTGTACATTATTATCTGAAAGAAAATTAGGTCCACATGTATACGGCATTTTGCCTGAAGGTCGTTTAGAAGAATTTGTTGAAGTGAATCTTATTTTTTGATTTTCATTGAAAGAGAAATTTAGTTTTAATGAAATCCTTTCAGGCTGTTTCGTTACTTGTTTCTGAAGTACGTGATTCGAAAATCTCACAACAAGCTGGTAAATTACTTGGTGATATTCATCAACTCGATATGCCGTTAATCAAAGAGCCAATTTGGTTATATAATACAATCGAACGGTAGATTGACATTTTGTTGATCTGGTACAGATAGATTCCGAATAAATTGTTTTCATAGATATTTATCAGATTTACCGGTTGATCTACATCGATTTGAGATCGAAGAAGATCGACAGATTTATCAAGAATTAAAATCTGTTTGTAATTTTCCTCAAGAATTCGACGAGCTCAAGTAGAAAAAAAACTTTCTTTTTGAAAAATGAATTTAAACAAAATAATATGATTTTTTATAGAAAACTTCTTTCAACAATCGATAGTCCCGTTTGTTTTACTCACAATGATTTTCAGCCAGGCAATATTCTTCGTTTAAAATCTCAGCCAGATAATTTCACTGTGATCGATTTCGAATATTGTTCGTACAATTATCGGTAATTGAAGTTTTTAATCGATTCGATTGAACTTTTGTTTCTTTTTTTTCTTCATTTCTAGTGGCTATGATATTGGTAATCATTTTTGTGAATATATGTTCGATTATATATCTTCAAAAGAATGGCCGTTTTTTCTCGTTGATTTTACTCTTTATCCAAATCGAGAGCAGCAAGTCAATTTTCTCTCGTCATATCTCAATGCAACGCAATCGTTCTCCAATGAAAATCTCAATCAATTAATGAAAGAAGCAAATTATTTTTCTCTTGCAGCAAATTTCTTCTGGACACTCTGGGCTATTAATATGGCAACATCAACAGCAATTAAATTTGGCTATATGGCAAGTTAACTTGATCAATAAGAGTAAAAACTTAACGTTTTCGTTTTCATTTTAGGAATATGCTCGAGCTCGTTTAACAGCGTTCTATCTTATTCGTGAGAAACTCGTTGGTGCTAATGAATTACCAGCACGATTGGACGACGATTTTATTCGCTCGGAGAAAAATCCGTTTGCACAATCATTAAAAAATATTGATAAATCAGAAGAATAAATATTTTGTAATTTGTTTTTGTTTTGTCGTTAATCAAAAAATACACATGAGAAGAAAGGGAAAAAATCCTCTCTTATACTTGACACGTAACTCATTTATGCAAAGCGAGAAAAATTATCCATTAATTTGCCAGATTTGTTCTTGAGAATACGTTATGCATTTTCTTTTCTAGATTTGACCATGGAGACTAATGAACAAACAGTAACAGAAACTGATCCAGAAAATAAAGTAAAAGATTGATTGACTTTTTTTCGAACAAACAACGATCAATTTAGATTCTTCTCGAACCGTACGAATACATTCGAACGATTCCTGGCAAACAAATTCGATCAAAATTGATCAAAGTAATGCGCGTTCATTCAAAATCTCGAACTGATCCGTTTGTTTCTCTTGCAAGGCATTTAATCTTTGGCTAAATATTCCCGATGATAAATTGAAAATTATCGAAGATCTCGTTGAAATGCTTCACAATGCGTCATTACTCATCGACGATATCGAAGACAATTCGAAATTACGTCGTGGTGTGCCTGTCGCTCACAAAATCTACGGTATTCCATTGACAATCAATGCAGCCAATTACATCTACTTTCTTGCCATGCAAAAAGCGCTCACACTCGAACATCCCGATGTCACGAACATTTTCATTCGTGAGTTGTTTTTGTTTGAATAGGTTCAGTGTTTCATTTTGTTGTTGTTGTTGTAGATCAAATGTTAGAATTACATCACGGTCAAGGAATGGAAATCTGGTGGCGAGATAATTTTGTTTCGCCATCCGAAGACGAATATCGTCAAATGGTTATTCGTAAATGTGGTGGCTTATTTAATCTCGGTGTTCGCCTAATGGAATTATTCACATCGAATATCGACCGAAAACCGGATAAATTCGAAAATCTCTGTCAATATCTATCTCTATTATTTCAAATTCGTGATGATTATTGTAATTTAGTTTCGAAAGAATACGCAAATAATAAATCCTATTGCGAAGATTTAACTGAAGGCAAATTTTCCTTTCCAATTCTACATGCGATTAATACGCGAGATAATGATACACGAATTATTCATATACTTAAACAACGAACGGATGATATGGAATTGAAACGATATTGTGTCGATTTATTGTATGAATTCGGTTCGATTGAATATACGAAAACGATTTGTGAAGAACTTGCACAACAAACTTACGATGAAATTGATCGACTAGGTGGAAATAAATATCTTGAAAGTCTTGTCAAAAATCTAATGGAAATCTTTCACGATAAAACCGAACAGTCAACGAAATTTACCAATGGACAATAACATTTCGTTTTTAACTAGTCATTTTCGTGCATTTTAGGTTTTTTTTTCCTATTAAAAAAAAACTCAACTAAATTAAACTAAACAAGAGAATCTACTGTTCTTTGTTTTAGTTAGTGTAATGCATACAGACGAACAGTTTTTGAATGAGTTTCAAAATGGTACATTACCATTCGAACAATGGACACATCGTGCACATCTTCGAATGGCTTATTTAGTTTGTAGAAAATCGACAAATTTTGCTGATGCATTAGAAATGATTTGCAAGGGAATTCGACATTTCAATGGTTTACATGCTGAAAAATTGAAAATAGGTTTTCATCAAACGATGACACAATTTTGGACGAGTATAATTTGGAATGCTAGTCGAAAATATGATGGCGATTTCGAGACATTCATCGAACAGAATTCATTTTTAACCAATTCATCTCTTTGGAAAGAATATTATTCTCCTAAATTGATGTTTTCATCTCAAGCTAAACAAGAATTTATTGTTCCCGATTTAAAATCATTTGAGAATTAAAATCCACCCATAAAAAGTTTTTTTTATTTAGAAAAAAAAAGAAATGTGAAATAAAATCATTCTTAAGGACACTTAATACGGTGTCGGAAGCCCATAAATGTGTTCAATGTAGTTTGTTTGCATTTTTTCCACAATTGAACATCATCCGGATGACATTCAGTAGATGGATTGAACCAAGCTGAAAAATTCAGACGTTCACTTGGTAATAGATGTTTGTCATACGACATTTCACATAGAGGACAAAGAAAATTTGTCCAAGCAGCTTGCTGATGAGATTCAAGTTGAGTATATTCTCTCCATTGTAGATATTCTAAATATTTCATCGGATTTTGAATTAAAGAATGAAGATATTTCGCGAGTTCTTCAGGAGATTTAAATTGATTCACATTAATAAATGAATGTTTGGGCGCAATACGCTCGTAATCTTTGTCTATACCGCCCATGACTATCGGTACGAGCCGATGTTTCTTATCCAAAATAATATTCCAGAATTTTTCGGTTATATACGAATTACAACGTGAATTTTCAAATGAGAGATAAAAATAATAATCATCTAGATTCATTTGACATTGTCGAGTACGCTGTTCACATGCTTGACCACATCGACCGAAAATATCAACGGAAATATATTTTTTTAATTCGTCAACATAGTTTTCTCGTCGCGAAAATGTTGCACAATTCGAAACAATCCATGCAATTGCTTTTTTCTTTAATTTCAAACTTTCCAAATTCAGCTTTTTCTCGTGTTCAAAACTTGAATTTCGAGTGATTAATTGTGGTGCAAAAATCGAATAAGGTGAATCATATTTATAACTAATCGATCGGTCGAAATACATATCGAATAAATAAGTTGAAAACGATGGATTTTGATAGTAAAAATTCACTGGACTTTCGCCCGTAATGAATATCCATGTTTGATTTTGACCCGAACGATTGGCACGTTCGGGTAGATGATATCGATTGAGATCATATAAATGAAAGCCAATTGTCGATGCTTGAGAGAGTTGATTTCGATCGCGTGTAAATCGACAAACATGTTTTGTCGAACAAGCGACTACAATCGATTGATTGAAATAAGTTGGCTGATGCCAATCAACATTCGAAAACAGATCTGTCCAAAGTAGTATGAGATTATATGATTGTTCAGCAATTGGAATGTAAGTTGAGATATTTGGATAGAAAATATATTTTGGTAATGAGTTCATTTGTTCGAATGGCGTTTGTATTTGAATTGAATATAAAAAACCGATTGTCGAGAAGCAAATGAGTGCAGTAAAAAAACATAAACGGTTGCTTTGGCATTTCTTTCGGAGATTAATTATATATTGAGAAGAGTAGAATAATAGATGAAGAATATATATCTGATCAACTAAGAGCAAAAGAGTCAGATTTTTCGTTTTATTTAACTAAACTTACATTTTCTAGGCATAGTTGCGTGTAGGAAGAAAAAAAAAGAAAATGCAAATGGTGAATATTGATTCTGCTAAACTATCATTTCGTTGTTCTGTGCTCTTTTTTTTATTGATTAAAATCAATATTTATTCTCAAAGATCATTGGATCTAAAACAAATACGAAGTCAATTAGGTTTTTTTTGTCTCGTATCGTTCAAAGTTTATTTCAACAAAAAGAAAAAAACACAACAATAAACACAAACAAATTCGTTTATGTTAATGCATCTTCATTTCGAAGAAATTCTCCGACATCAGCCTGATGAAAAACAACCAAAGCCATTGGATCCGCTGCACGACATTCAATAGTCGATTTAGCTGCAACACCGAAACCCTATTGAATCAAAAACAAAAAAATCTTCGCTTTCACGAGCAAATCGAACTCATTTGCCTACCAAAGGAACATCGTTCATCGTGTAAACGATAACACCGTTGTATTTCGGTGTATTTTCTGTAATACGTCCGAGACCTGATTTGACGACATTGTGCCCGTAGAGAAATTGCTGTTCGGCATTTGGTTTAAGCCAAACTTTGAACTAGATCAATCAATTAATTGAAGAAAATGAATCTTGTGTGTTTGTTCTTACTTTGGCGTAAGGAGCAATGAAATCTAATGCAGTGATATGCAAACGAAATTTTCTTGTTTTCGTAAATCGTCCGAAACATGTTCCGAAACTGAGTAATTCCTTTCGTGGAAAGTTACTTGCGTATTTAATGATTGTTTCACTGCAATAGTACACACGTTCACGGTGTAAACGAAATGTATAGAGTCCATCGGGACGTTCGAGTAATAAACGGATGTTATCACCGATACTGAGAAAAGAAAAAATGAATCAGAAAAAAAGCTAATTGAATTTGATGTTTTACTATTTCGAAAGTTTTTCGAAGAGGATTTTTGTTTCGTCGTCGGTTAATGGACGCATCGTTAAGCAAAAGATGAAATCGAAACTATAAGTAATAAAAATTTTTCGATGATCGATTTCTATTGGTGAATCGAATCACCAATCGGATTAATTTCTCGAAAATTGACAAATTCATTTATTTCTTTGATTAAAATAAAGTTCGAAAATAAATTTCCATTAGAAATTTCCAAATAAAATCCTCCGAGCATTTTTCTCTTACGAATCATCATTGCGAAGGTCTCGTTCATGGCTAATGGCCGTAAATGATATGTTAAATGTTTATTACGTGATTGAGACTTGTTCGAGCATACATATCATTCAAAATGCAGTGTTTACTGCAGTTCGCCTTCCTATTCACGATTGTTTATTCGGTAAGAAGAAGAAAAAAGACAAATCATATCATTCATTTGCTCTCTATTAGACAATCGATGCCGTAATACTGAAATCATCGATGACAAATAACTATCCTCAAATCGCTGTCTTAGGCTGTGACAGTCGAAAAGCAAATTTATATTACGACGTCGAAAAGAAAGTTTGGGTCGAACATTTGATCAGTTCGTGTGTACATAACGAAGAAAGTATTCTCGAATTCTGTCAACAAGTAATTTGTTTTGCGAGCTTTTTTTTCTTTGGGATTAACGAGCGTATTTCTCTTCAGGCTTATCCCCATCTTTCCATTGGAAACATCGTTCGACTAGACACAGTCCTCCGTTTCGACAATTGGTGTGAATTAGTCTCACCGTCGAATGCCAACGGCGATAATATTCGTCGTTGTCGAACGTCGAAAGACATTGACGAAGTTGTCCAACCATTTCGTTGTTTATTCTTGAGTTCTCAACGCGAAGAAATTCGACTTCCGTCGACCGATTGCACGATGAACAGCATCATCGGCAACGGCGAATGTCAACGTCCTGAGAAATGGCAGCAATTAGCATCGATCGAATGCGCAAATAAATCGATGAGCTTGAATAGTTCGATCATGACTTCGGATTGGTGCGGTTTGTCGTCGTTTCGAGGTATCGAATTCGTTTGTTGTCCGATGAAGAAATCGTTCGAAAGCGATTACGAAACCAGTCTCGACGAGAATCTCGTCGAAGATGATCCGATCGACGAAGGTCCAACGAATCATCGACGAATCATCGCCATGACTTTAGCAGCACGTAGGTTTCACGAATGTTTTGTTCGATTTTTTTTTCAATTGAAATTTTAGGAGAACCGAGCTGGATGGAAGACTATCGACGATGGAACAGCGATCCGGCGTATTTTGCTGGTAAAACCTCGAGTTTTTTTTTTGCTTTTTTTTTCTTAAAAATTCATTTAGACGACGAAGATACGAATGATTATCAACCGTTGCCGGTTCCTCAAACGAAGGAACAACAACGTTTCGCCAAAGACAAAGACGATTTCAAACAAAAATACAAACAACAAATCGATCAAGTAATTTCCCCTTTTTTTTTAATCTTTTTTCTTTTATTTTTCGAATATTTTCAGTTGAGATCCCGTTGGCAAACTCGTCAACACGAAGTTCAATTGCTCTCTCTTCGCAATAGTTCAGCAGCCGAGCAACAACGTCAATCGGTCGACATTGAATTTCAACGCGAATACGAGCAACTCAAGCAATCAGCGAGCCAGGAGCGGAGACGTCTCAATGAACTTCACGAAACGCATCTCGATCTCGCGTTGAACTCAGCGAAAATCGACGCCAATAAAAACCTCATCAGCGCGTGGAACGAACAACCGTTGAAGGTAATTTTCGAGTTACACGAAACTCAATTCGATTCGATTCGCTTTTTTAGACGGAAAATATTCAAAAAGCGCTTTACAATTATCTTCAATTGTTCTTAAACGATCGAATTCATTTGGTGAATCGATACGAACGTTTGCGTGCGGTTGATCCTGAGCAAGCCGAACGGAAACGCGTCGCCATTCACGAGCGATTGCGATTGATCGTCAACCGAATCAACGACGCGTTGAATCAACTCAAATTCTACCCGAATTTTCAAACCAAAATCCAACCGCAAATCGGTAAGCAGAGCAAAACAAAGATGAATTTCTTTCGAAATTTTATTTTTAAAGACAAACTCTTCGCCGAATACGAAGAAGTCAATCAAGCCGCTGAGAAATTACTCAAAGATTACGACGCCAGCTCGGCAGCAACGACTCGACGAACTCGAATTTTACCATTCGGTCGAGATGAAAACAAAATCTATCCATTTACAATCACTTCAACAACGCCAAAACTCTTCGATGATACAAACATCGAATACGATTACGCAACAAATGACGAATACGACGAGGACGATGAGAATGCTCCGACAACAACGACAGCAGCAACAGCAGTTAGTGATTCAGATGGTATTAATTACGATCAAGTTGAGACAGGTGATAGCGATTGGGACGTGAATATCGACGAAGACAGTGATGAATCGTCGTTTGATGTGAAATTCGATGATCAAAATCAACAAGCGTTCATCAATGAAAATGATTTTCGACCGATTAAAACTGTCAAACAAAATGTATTCGTTACGTATCTTCCGTATGCATCGGCGTGTTTATTATTCGTCTCGATTTGCATCGGTTTGATTGTATTTCGTTGTATTAAACGTCATCGTTCGTATCAAAATCTCTACGAGAAAAACTACCAATTCTCGGAAGTCGATGTCTGTACGCCCGAAGACAAGGCGCTTCAGACATTGCAAATGAATGGCTATGAAAATCCGACATACAGATTCTTCGAAAGTCAATCGCCGAAATGTTAGAATACAAATCATTTTTTATCTCGATGTCGTTTCTCTTTTTTGATGTTGTCATATTGATGTTGTTCTCTTCTTTTCTTCAGGGTTTCCTTTACTCATTCACATAGTTTTTTTTTCGTTCGGCTATTGACACAGATAATTAATCAATATTCTCATCTTACAATTAGTAGTTTGCACGATTCAATTTTTTGTTTTTTTTGATCTCTTGTATTATACAGATGACAAATGAATATCATCTATTCGTTTTTTTTTGTGCCTGTAATTATTTGTCGTGGACGTTTCTTCTTTCCTAATAAATATTCGAGTAAATCTAACAAAAAGCCGATCGTACTTATTCGAGAGGAAGTATGCGACTATTAATCAAAGCGGATATTATGTTGACCTTGTTTGTTTGGAGACGCATTCGACATGTGAATTAAGATAAGAGCTTGTTTATGATAACATTGCAAATGAAATAATGGATTCAGGATGTTGTCAAGGATAATATCGAAGAGTGTATATGATAATCACATCTGGTCGAGAGAAAGAGAGAAAAAAGAATTTAAGTTTAAAGCCGACGCATATGTATTTTTTTTTCTTTTCTTCTTCTTTTACTATTTCAAATCGACGAGAAGAACAAAAGATAAATAAATCACGACTGACCGAATCCATTCTTCAGTTCATTTCTAATAAGACACTATTCAGTAATAACAGTATCTTTTACGAAAAAGAATGAGTTTCCAACGATTTCATACATCGGCAAGCATTGCTCTACTTCGAACATTATTATTCTGTATTAATTTAGTCTTTATGGTAAATAGAAAAATTTTCGAAATATCGAATCGATCTTTTCTTCGTGTCGTTGTTTAGATTAGTGGTGGAATTTTAGTTTTATTGGGCATTACTCTTCGATATCAGTTGAAAGATTTCATTGGATTAACACCAGAAATTAATACAGCATCGCCTTATTTCATCGTAAGTTATTTCGTTTTGGGTATTTCGAGAAAAATACGACTGATTTTCTGGTAGATTGGCCTTGGTCTATTCATTTTCTTTGTTGGCCTTCTTGCCTTCTGGTATGTTGAACTTTTTTTTTGTTGGGAGGGAAGTTAATCGATTGTATAAATGCCTTTTAATTTAGGTGTACAGCAAAAGGTCATGTTACATTCTTGTATATTGTATGTGTATTCTTGGACATTTGATTATTTAATACATTGTTCTTTGTCTGATTTTAGTATTCAATGATGATTTTCTTGATATTACTTATCGAAGTTCTCTTAGCAGTCACCGTTATCATGAGAAAACAAACTGTACGTGTTTTTTTCTTGTTAATGGATATTGCGATTATGTAATCGTGTTGTTTTATTTGTAGTATGAAGATGCATTTAAAACAGGTGTCAAACGAGTTATGAATCATTATCCACATAAACCATTAACGAAACAAATCGATCGTTTACAAAAAACAGTAAATGAAATATTCACACACAAATCTTCATTCTTTTGTTTTTCTCTTCTCAAACGATAGTTGCAATGCTGTGGTATTATGTCGTATAAAGATTGGCTCGAAACACCATTTGGTAACAGTTCATCACTTGTACCAGCATCATGCTGCAAAAAATCATTAAATACAACTTGTGTACGAACGAATTTAGTTGATGAAACTCATGCTACTGATATTAATCAAAATGTAAGAATTAGAAATAGTGTCATTTCACATTTTCAATGTTCATCGTGTTATTTAGGGTTGTTATGAAAAAGTCACAGTATTTATTCAAAAGAACTATCCAATTTTCGGTAGTATTATCTTGGGCATGGCTTTATTTCCATTAGTTGCCATCGTTCTTTCATGTTGTCTCGCTCATCAAATGGGCAAACATCGTTATGAACAAGTTGCTTAACATTCGAAAACAAACTAGTCAAAGAATACAAATGTTCTTTTTTTTCGAAAGGATTTTAATTATGTATTCTTTTCTTTCTTTTTTTTCTTCATTGTACGTGTGTCTTGTAATTTCTCAGTGAATTCAGTTAGATATTTTAAGTGGATGATTTTTCAAATACATTTTTATTCAACAAAAAAACCGGAAAGATTTGTCACACAAATTAGCTCACACATATCAATGGACACAAGAATGCACTCTTGAAAGCCGGAAATCAATTTCCTGCAAAAGGCAAAAAAAAGAAAAGTTGACGACCTTTTGACCGAATAGATCGTTTAGGTTCTATCGACTATCAGTAAAGTTTTTATCGACTAACAGTATAGCTTCACCATCCCTATGTCGTTTACGACAACACCCTTCACAAGTAAACACACTTTTCAAGATCGGTAGAGCATGTGTTATATGAAAACGATGTTTTGAACGATATTCCGATTTGATATAAAGAATAATAAACGTAATTAAACGTAAAACAACTCCTATTATAACAAGCAACACCTTTGGATATTCCGATTCAGTAAATGAATAATGGGTTCGAATAGCGAAAACTGGACCATACCAATAGTGTTGCTCATTTGGAGCATTAAGAAGATAGAGTTCACTTTCGTAACGAAATAATAAGTTTTGTATATGTCGAGAAAACGAAAACACGGTCACAAAATCGATTGGCGAGAGGTCACTTTTTTTCGGACTAAAGCCAGATAATAAGCACGATAGCAGAGCAATAATCGTTCCACCAAGATAAGCATGTTCAGTACGACTGAAAATAACTGAACACAATTGTCCAATACCCGTACAGGCAAATGATAAAAGTAACATAATACAATAGAAAAACCAGAATGGTGTACGTGGTACAACTTGAATATAAAGCATACTAAGAAACACTAATGGATAGACAACTAAACGAAAAAGATCAATAACACTTTTAGCAAGCCAATATTGAAATGGATGAAAATAATTTCGACTTTCTCGTTCGTAAGTTTTATCAATAATTTCCACGCCAAATAAACGTTGACTTGATATACATGTTAGAATACCGAATGCTAAACTAATAAGGAAGTAAATTGTCACCCACATTTCAATGCCACATGGTGGCTGACGTTTTGTTTCAAATAGATAACCAAGACAAGCGCCAAGTAAAAAGTATGCTGAGATGTAAATAGCTTCTGCAATGACACCACGTATATAAATTTGTTTAATCGTACGTGACATAACATAGAAAAACGGTAGAAAAACGCGTCTTTGCCATGAATATGTATAAAGAAATTGATCACGTATTTCACTTTCTTGTTTATGATTTCGTACATAATCCGGAGCCTTAGTTAACATAATAAAACAAGTATCCGATTCATTTTGTCGTGCTGGAGGACATCGAGCTGGATCATTTTCAAACATTACTCTTTTCAAATTTTGTAGTGCATGTTCTCGTGGACCTTGATATGCCAGACAACATCGAGGTGTCAGGAAGAAGATATCATCGATACGTTGAAACAGTTCGTAACTTGGCTGATGAATAACCATGATGATTGTGACTGGTCCATCTTCACTGTATTTAATTAATTCTAATAAATCGAATAGATCATCACAGGATGCGGTATCTAAGCCAGATGTTGGCTCATCGAGTAGAAGAACTTTTGGACATGCAGCAACTTCCATTGCAACATTGACACGTTTCTTTTGACCTACGACATAATTTTCAATAAGATCTTGAAAAAACAATTTTCGAATGATTACCTCCTGATAACGTTTCTGTCATATTATCATGCATATTGCCTAAGCCTAATTTGTTCAATACATAAGCAACATCAGTTTTAATTACATTTCTATCATGGCGAAGTCGTCGTGTTCGTGCTGAATAATAAACAGTTTCGAATACAGTTAAATCTTTATGCATAATATCAGCCTGAGGAACATAGCCGATATAATCCGTAAGTTTGTTTGATAGTGGTTCGTAATTAGCAAATTGAATATTACCACTGTATAATCGTCGTCGGCCATGAATTGTATCGAGCAGACTACTTTTACCACAACCAGAACCACCCATTAATGCAGTAATTTTACCGGCAGTTATTCGGCCAGTAAAACCTTCGTTTCGTGTATAATCAAATCGAGTAACATCTCGTAATTGTGCTTCACTGAGATATATATTCAAATGACATGGATGTAGATCATTGTTGGGTGAAGTACGTTTTTGAAAGTATCGACTAATATTGTTGAAATTGGCTCGTTGATTAGCTCCCTTACAGCATTTCGCCAAACGTTTACTTTGAGAAACTAGAGCGATGATAATGTAGACTCCAAGAAATCCCGCAACTACACCAATAATAATGCGAAAAAGCATGCCCCGATGTGCTTGACCGCCATAACAATCGAACAGAGTTATACATGCTAATGGTTCAATAACACCTATTGGACAATAGGAAGACTCTTCTGGACATTGAACGCTAGAATGTGAAGTTGGACAGAACTTTCCAGTAGGACAAAAACCTTCAAATGCTGATCCACCACATCCGTATCGTTCATATCGTGATGGCGTTTGTTCGGGACATTTGACTGGTGTTTCACAAATTGAATTATTTGCCTGTAATGGCGACGGACAAAATGAACCTGGTCGACATGGAATCATGCAAGCTTGACCTGTAGGACAAAAGAATCCAGGACAACAAACTAACGGTTGCTGTTTGTCAGCCTCGACTATAAATCCTGCTTGACATTGTTGCCGATCCTGACCACATTTTTGAAAATCGTAGTAGTCGATTTCAGCTGAATCTGGGTCTTGATAAAATGCTTTCGTAACAATTTCGGGACATGTATTTTTAGCAAGAAATACTGGATTCACACATTGACTAACAGAAGAACACGCAGGATTCAAACTCCAACGGTCCTGACTATTTCTTGGTTGACATTGGAGACATGAAAAACTATCATTGGAAAATGTTTGACCATTGGTATAGCATTTATCGTCGATAAAACACGCATTTGGATCATTCATAATGCATTCATTGTTTACACACTTTTGACAAGTGGGATTACATGGTGGATTACAGGCTTGAACCTGTGGAGCTAAGAGAAAGTTTTTTGTTTTTAGTATACATCGATATTCACTCGTTTACCTCCACATCCATTCCAACAAGCACATTTATGTGTTAATCGAAATTTGTAATCATTCAGAGCAGTATCATTCAAAACTTCGAATAAACTAACATCCTTTTTTGAACAGACTAATTCTACAGTTGTTGTTCTATTCAATGATGTATAGGTAATCGAAGGAATATCGTTTTTTGTATTCCATTTGACGTTGTCGTGTGTATTGAGATGTAACAATGATTTGTTATTTTCTACGACTAAATCAAACAGTCGTATTGTGCACGAGAGTTCAGCTATTTATACGCTTACGTTTACAGATTGAAGCATTCAGACAAGTAGTTCCATAAGAAATTGCCCGACACGGATTATATATGTATTCTACAGTCAATCATACTTGTTTCGTAAAGGAAAAACTGAGATTGAATCAACATACTGTAGTTAGAATCTGTTATGAATTTTGAATCTGTTCGAACCACAGATGTTAAATCAATGATACCACGAGATGTATCCTCAAATCGACAAGGATCGCCAGCAATTATCAATGGTAATAAACCAATTGAAATAACAATCAAACTCCTTATCCAATACATTACTTCGACAAAAACCTCGATGCGCGCACAATAAATATGAAAAAATACCTTTCAACTCCTCAGTTTATATTTCGATTTGATAACGCATTAAAATAGAGTACTCAGTTTCTATGAATAATATATTTACTTTATTCTATTATCTATGATAACTATATCATTTGGTTATTTCCAGTCACTTTTCAAACAAAACTCGTGACAATACAGCATGCTTTTCTCTCTACTTTGCCCTAAAAGATAGGATAGATACATGCGTCGTTTAAATCATGAATTCTATATTATTCATCACTGTGTCATTTGTGAGAGTCTGTTTCAAAGTACAAAGTTACTCACTAGATAACGGATCTTTATTTTTCTATTTACAAAAATAACCTAGTTTGTTCGTTTCAAGGATCACATTGAAATTATTTGCTACGATAAACATATTTCCACCATTTCGATGCTGGTAGTTGTTCAGGATCAACATCTGACATTCGCATCATTAATCCATAACAAATGACATCTTCCTTCATGTGATAGACACCGTCTTTGCCACGAAGAATCCATTCGAGCTCTTTGTTATTAAAATTCGGATCGATTTGCACATTTTTATGGTCAAGAGCTAGAAGTGTTTCAGCTTCGATTTTTTTCACACACTTCGGATTAACACGACATTGAAAAACTAATTGAAACCATTTTGTTTTATTATCTTTTTCAATTTTCACCCATGGTTCAGCATATCGTCTATGAGCACAATATTCAATACTAGGCGATAGATAAAGTCGAAGTGTATCTTTCTCATAGTAACATCCTGAACTACTCATACGAAGGCCAGACGTAAGAATATCAACAGCATATTTACTTCGTGTGCCATGATATCCAACCCACCAATTACCCCAATTTTTATCGAATTCTTGATCATTCTCAGAAACTTTGATACCAAAACGAAACCAACCTATTCAAAAACGAAAGAACATACATATGAACAAATAATATTTCAACAATAAATCAACAAACCCGATGGACAATAATACGGTTTACCACCACGAGGAATAGGCTTGTCCCAATATTCTCCTCCATCAGGATCATTTGCTGTATGAACATACTTTCTATTCCACTTCGGATCCATCAATTTTTTATCAATCTCTAAACCGAATTCTCCTAATGTTATCGATTCAATTTCTCCATCAAACGTTGAAAGACATTGCCGTACAGCGCTGATCCGTTGCGGTGAATCAGTCAAAGCTCCATTTAAACTATCGACAACCGTTTTACCATGTGGTGGTGATACATATGCACGTATAATAACACTACCCGATTCGATTCCTTTTATTTTGATACTTCCATCCTTTATGCCAAAAGCTTGACACAAACTTGAACAAAATTTTTCTTGAATTTTATTCACATTGTTTTCCCATTCCTTGAGATTTGCGTTTAACAAACGAAATGATACCGGCAAATCATCAACTGAATTTTCAAACAAGAATGAATGTCGACAATTTTTTTTTTCGTATAAATAAAGAGAACCTACCGTCTGGTTTACCGATATCTCCAGTTACTACAGGAAGATTATCGACTCCTTTCTGTTCTTCGAGAGTTTTCTCGAGTTTCTTTTTAAATCGTTCAGTTTCAGTTGAACCAATAGCTAACCGTTGTAATAAACCAGCTAAAGCTAATTTTTTCGATTCCTGTCCAATACGTTCACGTTGAAATTTGACTTTAGTTTCTTTCACCATTTCATCATCTGAATATGAGAAAAGAAAACGAATTATTTTCATTTTTGTTTTTTTCGTCAACGTACAAGTCTCTTCTTCTTTTTTGCTTTTTTCACGTTTATCATCACGTTTTTTCAACCATTTTTGTGCATAATTCAATGCAAAATCCGTCTCATTATTATTCAATTGAGTAATAAGTTCATTTTCACTGACTTCCTTTCGAGTTTCTTCATCCATCGAACGAATCTCTCGAACAAACTTACAAATTGTCTTGTAAGCTTCATCTTTCTTTACTTTATCTTCTTTTATTTTCAATATAACGTCGTTTGCATTGCGAATAATTTCATCTCGTCTTGTTAAAGTAATACATTGGTTCATGCCAACGCCCGGCGTAAAACTTTTATTTAATCGAATTATTTTTCGTACATATTTTTCATAATTATCATTCCACCATTTTTGTACATTACTAAAAACATTTAATTGAAGAGTTTGTTCGAGTATTGCAAAGAGTTTTTCGCAATTGTCTTTGAAAATTTCTTGACTTTGAAATCGTTCGAGTATTAATTCACATTCAATGGCAAAATCTGACGAATGTAATGTTGGTACAGCGAGATTATTTAATCGAATAATATGATTGCAACAATCGATAATTTTCTTTTGAAGTAAATCCTCGAGACGTTTTCGAGATTGGCGAAGTTCTTCCGACATTGCTGATTTCTCTTGTTGTCTTTGTTCGACGAATGTGCTCACAAATCGTTGAACAGCAGCTGCATCTTCATCGTGTACGCCTTGATTTACGTGCGTTTTTTTTCTTAGTACGAGAAATTTTTTCTTTTTTTGTTCGATTTTTTCGCATTCGATTTCTTCTTTCATTTTACCATCTTGGATCGTTTCATCGATTGAACGAATTTGATCGTCAATGAAATGTTCGAGACAATAAGCTAATTCGGCGTTCATTTTCGATCTGATTTCACCCTGTTAATATATCGAAATGAAACCTTTGTTTTTCGTGGAAAAAGAAATTTTTAAAAGTAAATAAAGTTTGTCTTTTCGTTGTCTTAATGTAAAATTGCCTCAAGTATTGTTTTTACTATGACTGTCGCGAGTCACTGAATGTTTATTTTCAATAGTTGGCAAAGCCCTACATATTTCATCAATGAAAAAAAAAAAGTTTCAAGAAACACAACAGAATCGACAATGTGACACAAATTTATTCTTTAGAAAATCTCTTAATTTTTTATTGTAAACAAATAAACTAAATAGAATACCATATTGTGTAAATAATATCCAGGTGATGAAATATTCCGTTAGACGTAATCGATCAATATACGATGAAACAATTATCATAGTAACGAAATAGGGTGTCCATCCGAATATGTAAAGAAGAAACATACACATCGAATGAATTAATAAACGCATGCCATGAGGTGAACTACTCTCTCGATGAGTCTCGTTTGGCAAGGATACTGTTTGAGGAGCAATACGTCGAGGTGATTTGTAGACATAATGCAATATTCGAATATTTAGACAAAGATATAATCCCAATGGTATAACAACAACGATTATCAATGAATACATATTTGTAAAATCAGATAGAACACATTCCTTAAGTGAAAGAGAGAACTTTGTTTTTTTTTAAATGAAATTGACTCATAAACAACTTACTGAATCACGTATTAACCAAATTGGAAGTGATAGAAGAATAGCTAAGACTGCTTGACTAATGATACAAATAAATAACCATTGTTTTCTTTTGAAAAATGGTTTCCAATAATAGATTAAACTCGTATAACGATAGATTGATGTTGCTAAAAAACTTGCATCTATCTGACAGATAGTCATCACTCGCATGTATTCAATAAAACGGCAACGAGATTGTTCACGAAAAATATGTTCTGCATAGACGAAAAGTAAGAAATAGATAATATGATAGATTGAACAAATGAAAATAGATAAACATAAATAAGTTGTTAGAATATTATTTGGATTTCGAAAACGTCGAACAAATTGAATTGGAATAATGTAAAATAGACAAATCAATGAAAGTAAGAACAAGGCTGAAATAATTATGTAGACATACATGATTAGAGACTGGAAAATGAATTTGAAAAGAAAAGTTCTTGTGGAAAAATCTTTCAACGGAAACAGATTGATTACATATGATAAGAATAACAGAAGGTCTTTTTTATAAGGTGAGTTCAGTTTTGAGAAAATATTTATTCAAAGATATGAATCAGTTAAAATCAAAAGTAGAGATTGAAAGCAAGCAGTAGTTAACTCTGTATGAAAGTTAACCACTTGATAACATAGTCGTTAAGTACATTTTCTGTTAATGATAATTGATTAAATGTTTGATAGGGATTTTCTGAAAGAAATTCTCCAATTGACTTCAAAGTTTGTTGTCGCCATTGATCATACGGAATACAATTCATTTCAATATTCAAACTACGAATACAATCAATTAGATTTTCCATTGAAATGATATATTCATCTCTGCCAATATCGTAGATCGTTTGATCTGAATGCATTTGTTTTTGACTGATATCAATAATATTTCGAGCAGCAATATTTGCCGGAATTCCTGTAATTTTTGTTGCTAAAAATTCTTTCGGATAGCTTTTCACTTCCATGATTGCAGCAATTAATAAAGTATAAAAATCATTTCGATTACATGCACCTGTTTGCGTATCAGCTAAGATTCGTCCTAAACGATAGATCACAATCGGTAGACCTGCTTGTTGACCTTTGATCATCAATTGTTCGGCAACCCATTTACTTTGACTGTAACCATTTCGAAGATCGGTTGGTAAATTGACTTCATTCATATCAGTTGATAGAACACTTACTGTTGATATGTAATGAATAGGTATGTCAAATGATGGATAATTTGCTAAACGAAGAATTTCACGTGTACCAAAAACATTTGCTGCATACAATTGATTGTACGGAAGTATAGAATTGACCATTGCACCACAATGAAAAATAATATCAATATCTTTAGCAAGTTTTTCGTAGTTTTCGTGATTTAATCCGAAATTTTCTTGACCTAGATCACCTTCGAGAGGAACTATTCGATTTCGATATTCTTCTTTCCATAGATGAAGAGAAAACATAGTTTGATAGAGACGATCGAATACATTTGCTGTTGTTGTTGTCGTTGAACATCGAATTAAACAGATCAATTTACATGACGAAGGATATCGTGTGAGTAATTCATTTAATAGAAATGCACCAACATATCCTGTAGCACCAGTCAGAAAGATTGCCTTTGGCGAATCTGTAAGTTTTACTTGTTTATCCTTTTTGATATTTAGATCTATTTGTGTATCTGCAATCATTTTCGAGGAAATCGTATCTGCTGTAGCGGAAATACATGATGGATTTTGAACAAGATCAGCCAGTTCTTTCACGGTTAGTTTCGATTGAAAAAGTACATCCAATGGAACATGAACTCCTAATTCATTTTCTATCATCCGTGTCAAACGTACCGCAGAAAGTGAATGACCTCCAATATCAATAAAATTTTGATTGTTATCTGTGCTGCTAATTGTCCGACCTGTTGTTATTTCAAACATATCTTTGATTCGTTCTTCGATTGTTTTCTTGTTCTTCAATCGATCTGCGTAATGTGCAGCAAGTTTTGGACGACATAATTTCAATGAAGGTGTCAGAAAACCATTCTCTGTCGTAAATGATTCGAAATCAATAATTATTCTCGAAGGTATCTCATGTTTTCCAAGTGATTCTTTCGTTGCAATCGAATGCATATCATCAACAATTGCATCGAGTAATGTTCGATCGGGATTGTTCGAAATGAATGCTTGTGCATATTCTTTATTCGGCACTATGACTGCAGATATATGACTATCGATTGGATCACCATGTATATAGATCTGTTCGATAAATGGACTTGATAAATAGATTCCTTGGAGAAATTCCGGAGAAACAAATTCGCCATTTGCTAATTTGAAGAAATTCTTCTTACGATCAATGACACATATTTTAATTGTGCCTATTCTCTGCTGTCGTAACTCAACAATATCACCTGTCCGATAAAATCCATCATCAGTCAACGCAGCTTTTGTTTCTTTCTCATTATTAATATATCCGGAAAATATCTCTTGAGTTTTAACTAAAAGTTCACCACGGGAATAGGGTTGATCATCAATTGTATAGCCCATTTCAGGTACTGATTCTAAACGATATTCAACGTTAGAATATGTTGAATCATCAAGGCATATTCCACCACATTCTGTAGTTCCATAAGATTCAATGACGAAACAATTCACAAAACAACGTTTTATAAATTGTAACAAAGTTGAACTGACCATAGCACCGCCGATCGATAGAATTTTACATCGATTCGGTATAAGTTTAGAAAATTTCTCGAGTAATTGTTCTTCAGCTTCGTTAGGATTCATATGTTGATAACTGACAGCTAACGCTAGTTGAACTTTAAATTCTGAATAAATTTTATTCCAAAGACTTGGTGAACATGAAAAACTCGTTGGTCGTACTAGAGCTATTTCTTCCATCAGTTGAGAAAGATCATCTGTTGAAAAACCTGTTCGTCCACCGATGAGAAATACCGTATAAGTAGCATAACGATCTGAACTCCATGCTAATGGTCGATAACAAAGAATAATTCGTTCAGTCGCTTGTGATAAACAACTTTCAGTGAATCTGTGACGGAGTGATTGTTCAGATATCATTACACCTTTAGGAAATCCTAACGTGCCACTTGTATGCATAATAGTAATGCAATCAGTTGGTTGAGTCGATACATAATTATACTGTTTCAAAGAACCATTCATTTCTATATCACCCAAGTAATGTACAGCAAGATCATGTGAAATAGTAGACGCTAGAATTCACAACTTTCCCAGTAAAAAAATCTCGTAAAAAAAAACTTACTGTCGTTTGAGTCGGATATTGAATCCATACAAATCAAATGACGTAATGTTGGACAACTCATAGACAAACGAAGGAATGTTGACAGTGTCGATTTATCACATACAATAGCTGAGATTTTAATATTATTAATAATATAGATAAATTCACGATCACTGAAATGACGATACATTGGAACAGAGATTATACTATGTAGAATACAAGCAAAATCTACCATCATCCACTCAGGTCGATTAGCAGCACAGATGCCAACATAATCACGTGGATTGACTAAGTTTCGTAATCCATGTGCAAAGTTTTTCACTCGATTTCCAAAAACTTCAAATGTTATCCATGTGTAAGTATCCATAGATCGAACTCCAAAACAATGTCGATCTGCGTACATTTCACAGGCAGTTAGAATCAAAGATTTCATCTCATCCGTTGGCTGATCTACTATTTTGCCTTCACCAAATGCTAATTCACGTATCATGGCATGCGAATGACGTAAATCACTTGTTTCATAGCATAATTCACATTGATCATAATCATCGCAAACAGTACAATTGTACAAATAGTGACCATGAAGAATATTTTGAGAACAAGTATTACAATACCAAAAACTGTCCTTCATTTGCTGTTAGTACGTGGCTGACACAGAATAATAGTCTATATCAAAAGAAAAATAAAAGCTTATCATTCAACATTTCTTATGTCAATAGTGTTGCACATTACTTTCAGTATTCTTTTTTCTTCATTACAATGACGCAGTTAGACATATATTACAAAAATTTAGCTGGTATAACTATCGAACTTAGGATGGATTCTGGTGCTACAGTCAAAAACATAAAATATGAGATAAAAGAACGAGAAAAGATTCCTATTGAGCAACAATGTCTTATTTATGCTGGTCAAAAACTGGAAGATCACAAACAACTCAGTGACTACAAAATCAACCAACACGACACTATTCATATGCTTGCTTGCTTAATTTAAATGTATTTTTCATGTAATTCGAAAATAAACAAGAAAACTAAAAAAAACTCTTCTAAACTGTAGCACGTTCTTCATATGTTAAGCAAATACTCGAACAACATATTGCCACAAACAGAATCAGTAGAAGTAGTACGCGATTAAAACTTCTTGTGTCGCCCTCTGATGTCTATTTATTTGGATTGGAAAAAATGCAGTCACCAATGTAGTGTATTCTGTGTTTAACTAACTAACTAAACTATTGAGTGGGTGGACGGATGGATGGCCCATCGACAATACACATATATCATCATGTTTTATTTTGGGAAGAAGAATATTCATTTATTGATAATAGATGTCTTTGTTTTTGTTGAATAATATGTTTTTGTTCTTGATATCTGTTTTAGATTCGAATACATCTTGTTCTTAAATCGAACCATTCACAATAACAACAACACACAGGTGTTATTTATATTCGTCTTCAGATCGTCGGCATCTCAATCTTTAGTATGCCACTTGGTAGTTTGTTGCCAAATCGTACAAGAACTGATCCAGCTCGACAGTTAAAAGAATATTTAACTGTTATCGAAAATGAACAAGATAAAGACAAGAAAAATTACGAAGAAGTAAACGTTTCTTTTCAAAAATTAAAATTCAATTCTTACAGCATCGTTTTTTTGTTGTTGTTGTTGTCTCATTAGGCCAACAAAAATATTCATAAAGCTTTGAGTGCATTGAAAGATGGTCTTTTCGGTCCACGTGATGGCGGAAGTGAACCAGCAATTAGCGATGTTTCACAATTATGTAGTGGAATCTATTCGCAAGAACTCTTGTGTTTAATGATTAATAATCTAAGTCGAGTAACATTCGAAGATCGAAAAGAAATCGTCGCAATATTCAATAATCTTCTACGTCGACAAGTTGGAACAAAATATCCAGCTGTCGATCATATCGTTCAACGTCCAGGCATTTTATTTAAATTAATTGAAGGGTAATTTGTTCGAAGACATAAAAATAAATAAATAAATAAATAAAAGAAAACTTTGTCTAGATATGAGAATGCAGATATAGCATTAAATTGTGGCATGATGTTACGAGAATGTATTCGTGTTCAAGAATTAGCCGATATTATTTTAAAATCATCGGATTTCTATAAATTTTTTGATTATGTACAAAAATCAACGTTTGATATAGCAAGTGATGCATTTGCAACGTTCAAAGTAGTTCTTTTTTTTAACTTTCAATTAACTATTTCATTTAAAACAAATACTTCCAAATAGGATTTATTGACTAAACACAAATCCTTATGTGCAGATTTTCTCGAACGAAATTACGATCAATTCTTTTCGAAATATCGTGATTTATTAAATTCAGAGAATTATGTAACTCGTCGGCAATCATTGAAAGTAGAATTTTGTTTGTTATTTTGTATCTTTTCATTCAATTTCGATTGTAGTTGCTCGGTGAATTGCTACTTGATCGTTATAATTTTTCAATTATGACGAAATATATTAGTAATCCAGATAATCTTAAACAACAAATGAATTTACTAAAAGAAAAGAGTAAAAATATTCAATTTGAAGCATTTCATGTTTTTAAAGTAAGACACGATTTTGATATACACGTATATTTTTTTTTCTTCTAAATTTCAATAGATATTTGTTGCTAATCCAACAAAACCAAAAGCAATCGCTGATATTATTATTCGTAATCGAGAAAAATTAATCGAATTTCTCTCGTCATTTCATACCGATCGTATGTGCTTTTTTCGAACTTAAACTTGATCTTTTTCTTGTCTCCCATTCATTTTATTTATTTTTTTCTAGGCACAGATGACGAACAATTCAATGATGAAAAAGCCTATTTGATCAAGCAAATTAGTGAACTAAAAGAAATGAAATCATAACATACAGATTTAGACAGAATAAATATACATTTCATTTATATATAAATGTATACATATATTTAGATGTATGAATTCCTTCTGTTTCTTCAAGCTCATTATAAACATACGCATATGTCTCCCAGTTCTTTTTTTTTTGTTGTTCCCTCTAAAGAGAAACTCTGTGAATATTCTATGTTTATCGTCATAGCCTTTTCTTTTCTTTTTTGTGTCTTTCATTGATGATTTGTAAAAGCAAAATTGATCGTTATATATTATTCTTTCTTATTCGTTTGTTTATGCTATCTCTACTGCTTCTATATCAACCGTGTTGAACTGACATACTCCTTTTTGTTGTTTAATTAATCGTAGATTTGTGCATGAATAAGTTCGTAAGCTGTAAAACAGAGATAAACACAAAACTAACAATTGAGAATGAACAAACGAATTCTTTGTGCAATTAATCAGTTCAAATAAAAACAAAACACAATCGTTCTTAATTAAAAAGAAATCGAATTATCTACAATCTGAATGTGAGATTCAATTAGTACCTAAACGGATAATCGTCGGGGAATATCGAGTATTTTCTATATTCGACTTAATTTTACGAGCTCTATTAGTTGATGAAACGAAGAGAAGAGAAGAAAAAATTTTCGATCAAGTCTAATAACACATTGTGTCAAAAAAGGATGCCTACGGTCATATCATGTTGAAAATCAACATTTTGGTTACTATGCTTCGTAATGGCTTATTGTCTGGTACGATCAAGCCGTCTCCTCTTCTTCTTTTTAGTCTCAAATTATAGCTGATCGACTTTTATATGAACTTTGTATGTTCCTTTTCTTTTTTGCATTTTCCTCGTTCGAGACCATCGAGCCCTTATATTGAATGTGGAATCTTCGTTGGTAAACGTAAGTAGCCTGTCACACCGTTCTTATTATTTCTCTCGAGATTTTCACTTACATATATATGTTTATTCATATTTCAAATGCGATTCTATCCAGAGACTGCACATCAATGAGGAATCAGATTTTTTTCTATCGTTATCAAAACATAGAATCCTTTCTCTCTCACACCTGTTTTCATTTGCATGCAACACTTATCAACGCTATGTTTTCTCCGTGCAAACTATCCTTATCTCATTTCCCAACAAATTCATTCTTAGACACACATCTCCATTTATTCTTGTTGGATCGATCTTATAACAGCCATGGTCTCACTGCAAATCTCTTTTTTAAAATGTAAGTTTAGTTTTTGTCGATTTTTATACTAACTATTGAAGAACAAAAACACTCGTTCTAGTCATCATTGGTTTCGTTCTTGTCTGCGCATTAATTCATGTCGGTCAAGCTCGTTCAACATTTCCAACTGATGATGATGAAGATCAAAATCGACTGGAAAATGCTTTATACGTCGATCGTTTTAATGAAAAAAACCCTTTCGAAGATTTCTACTATCACAAAAAGCCAATAGCAAACGACGATGTTCAATTAGCCAAACGCATTATCATGTTACCGCGAGTCGGTCGTCGTTCGGTTCGATCGACGTAAACAATTTCAACAAGATCAACTTTGACAAATTGGAACTGATATGAACTCTTACATAACAAACACATCTCTTTCTCGCTTGTTCTTGCTTTCTTTTTTGTAAAGAACACGTTGATCTTCGCAAAAAAATAAACTATTCTTGATCTCTGAGACGTTTTTTATCGATTTTGCAAAACAGATACGTATTTCAGATAAGCACAAAGCAAATATTTATTCGATAATTTCAGCAAAGAAAAAGAAAAACTCAACAAATCTCCTGAGAAAAATCAACAATAACAAAAAAAAAACGACTAAAAATATCTGTTAACAAATCGGACATGGAAGATGTGCGAAATTTCGTAAAAATAAAAGCGTTGTATTACAAATACACAAGCGTGATATACTGTATTCTCGTTGTTGAGGGTGTTGATTATTGTTTAAAATAGGTAAACGTGGTAAATCAAAATAAATTGAATCACTTTTGAAATGAATTTTTTCTGAGACAATTTCCTAGAAGAAATCAACAATATAGAAAAGAAACGTCGAAGAACATAAGACAATACTTGATCATCATGCCAGGATGGTTTCGGTTTGAGAGGATTCCGAAAGCGAATCATTGATTGACGATTGTATCGATCGGTATTGAATGTCAAATAATGGCTATGGAAAAAAGCTTGATCAACATTCGAGATTTTTAAATATTCATTTGCCGTTATATTCAAACGTTTATCATGAATCTAAAGAAAGTTTGTTTTTTTCTTATAAAAATCAGATTTTGCTGTAATTTTACATGTTGAGAATTAATATCAGCCAAATGCACACGAGTTTTCGTTTCACAATCGAATTTAAATGAATAAAGATTCGTTAGATTCGTTAAAGTTCGATTTTTTAAAAAGAATTGATTTGTTTGAAATAGAATTTGATTATCATTCATTCGGAGATCATTTTGATTCGTTTGAATATCAAACTAAATATTTGTTTTTTTGAAAATTATAATAACAATAGTAATTCTTTTTACTTGTTTATCAATTGAAAACGCCATCGATGATTTATCGACGATACTTGTTGTTAATACCGATTCTTCGAATTTTGCTTGTTTACAAAATTCAACATGATTATTCATCTGATCGATACGCATAGTTTTCGAACTATTTTTCATTCCCAATGACCAATCAAGTTTACACATGACCCAAACAAGACACTAAATATTCGATTAGAGCAAATGTGAGGTAGATCAATATTTTTACTGTTAAATTGAGAAGACTAATGGAAAATAAAATTAATGTTACAAAAATAACGCAGAATAATTTTCGACCATGTAAACCAAGATAATCAACAGGCAATATTGACACATAGCCCGCGTCCAAATTCATTTTTGGACGTCGTCTATTCTCACAAAAATTTATACATCATCTACAAAAAAAGAAACAAAATATTCATATTATTTTTGATTACTAAACAGATAAAAGACAAAAGATTAAAAAAAACAGAGCATAAAGAATTGAACGGAATGTGTGTAGTAAAAAAAAGACATCTACAGAATATCGTCGTCGTCGTATTGTGTTTTGGACGGTTTAGGAATTTTATAGATCAATGTTTTCATAAAAGCAGCAGCACAAAGCGATGAATAAGGTTGCCAATCTTTGTTCAATGTACCATCGTGATAATCGGCGATACCACGAATGATCATAAACGATTCGATACGATTGCCTTGTATGGCAGCAATAACTTGATCGATTTCTGAATCAAAACAAAGTACATTACATTTTTCTGCCAATGTTGTCTTAAGATAATCGTTTGTTAGAAGATTTTTGCCTCCAGCTATCATGCCAAAACGAAGAACAGGTCGTTGATAATCACGATTTGTTTGTTCAGGATGTTCGACTTTAACTATTTCTCCATTATCCATTTTAATGTAGAGAAAATCGTTCGTCGGCGGTAAACAGTCAATATTATGCGAGAGTAAATATTGAATGCCATCGTCGAGAAATTTCTCCCAAGGATACTGATGTGTTTCTGAACGAGTTTGATTTGTTTGAAGATAGTTTTCTCTGATTGGATCAAGTAGATCGTACAATTGAAAACTTTTCGGTTTGTAACATGTCGAAACAAATTCATAGCCTTCAGCCGATTGTTCGGCTTCGTAGATACCATAGACATAATCTTCTTCATTTGGATATCCTACAACAATATCGCCTCGTCGAATATGTTTTGTTTTATCCGTATAGTGTGGTATTCCGCCCGCACAACCGATTATAAAAACATGTTGAACATGTTGAAATGTTCCGAGTAAACGTGTCGTCGTACTACCGGTCGAGATTTGTGCTGTTCGACTTCGACCGATTAATGGTAGTTTAGTTGAAATGACATGATGAGAACCAATGGTACCGATTGTATAAACATTGGATTCGCCTTGTTTATGATGTCGAACGAATGTAACCTTGTTTTCGATCATGGCATCGACTGCTAATTTTTCGAAATAGTTCACTGTTATAATGGCAATCGTCGGACGGAATGAATGAGATAGTTCCGAGATCGATTTGTAGAGAATGACTTCTATCAAATAGGAGAGAATTTTGTTTGAATGAAAAAAAAACAGTGTAATAATTCAACGAACTATGCGTGTCATCTTCTTGTTCAGCAATGATTACACGTGTCCATTGTTGTCCATCGTGATCGAGATGTTTAACAAGATTTTTTTCTTCCAATTCAATTAAATATTGAAGCACAGTTTGACCGTCACATTCAACATATCTACATACAAATTTATCATCGTCAATCAACAAAAACAAATGAATAATGATGGATTACTTTGCAAGATCATTGACCAACATTGGATTAGGAAATGCCTGTTCAAGTAAATCCAATAATTTCTCTTTGATTAAATCTGCATATCTCTGCGGATTTTTCTCATGAACTAAAGACAAAATTAAACGTCGTTATTCGACCGAAAAGATTCTACGTAATTCTCTAGCGTTTTTTTTGCTTTCTAACTACACACAACCCCAAAAAAAAAATGTTATTTTTAGAAAACCAATCTACGTTAGTAACACTCAAAATCATATACTTTCGGAAAGATAATTATCATCATAAAGCATTAAACGTGTTATATATGGTTCAGCTGGAAAATATATCATTTAAAAAAAAACAAAAACGAAAAGAAAATATCGACATACGTGGATTATCGATATCAACATGTTGATTCGTAATAGTTTGAATTTCGAGTTCAATTTTACGAATTTTAGTATATTTTCGTAATAATTCCATGAGACGTTTAATAAACGAAAAGTAATCTTTCGGGAATTCGTCAGATTTGAATAATGTTCGAATAAATTCATGTCCATCACGAAGTGAGTCATCTTGATTAGGTTTGAAAAACCATAAACGTAAAATTCGATTTTCTTGATGTAAATTTTGAGTTTTTTTATCTTTTACAAACACTTTAAAATACGACGAGAAATGAACCTCTTCATTTTCTTGTCGAGCTAAACAAAATAAAATATTTCATCACGCTCTTTTTCTGTTGACCTCAAACCTGGTTGAGAATTTTTATAGATTATAAAATCGACATTATGTCCACTACCAATATGAAGAATATTTTGATCAGTCGTATCAGTTACTTTTCGTCGTTCGAAAAGAACAATATTAACTGTTTGTGTTTTTTCTAATGGAATGAGTACAACATATTCTAGAACGAATTCATTGTTGCATTATTCTCAATTAGCATCGGATTAAAAAGTTTACCTTTTACAGCACGAGGCTGATATTCTTGATTAGACATCTAGAAAGAAGACGAAGAAAAAAAAGAACTGAACTTCTAGTTACTACACTTCTTTTTCTTTTTCTTTCTTGCTTGTTACATAATATCTGAAGCCTATTGTCCGTTTGCTCTCTCTCTCTGTTTCTGTCGACCGATCAACCTACATTTTTTATTATAAAGATTACATCAAATAACGTACAAAGGTTCTCTTTTTCTCTCTCTTGTGTTCAAACAATTGTCGATGAATAGTAATGTCATATTCATAACCTTTCTGCGCATTAGTCACAAACTAAAATCGAATTATTCAATCGGAAAACTAACATCAATTGAATTAGTAGTTTTGTTTAGATAACAAGTTGAAAAGCACCAGACCCGCACACACACACAAAAAAAGAAACTCTATTCGGCAAATTGACCGATAAGATTGATTGATTAATAACACATAGATATGGATCTATTTCTCTTCTTTTTATTACTTTATCTTGTTCTCCTTTTTCTTTCTTTTTTTTTCACTCGTTCTGACATCCAAACGTGTAGTATTCTTTGGACAGTACATTCTACCAATCAGAATGTTTCATCGACGATGATGAGGACTTTTAAACAAGTAATATAACATGGCATGTATTACAAATAATAAATAAAAACAAAAGTTGAATGGATAGTTGCTTTAGTTTAAACACCCAAAAGGATTCGAAATCGATTTTTTTCTCGTTGTTGTTTTTAGATCCGTAGTAAAATCGAACTAGAAATCTTTATATCAAAATGACGGATATATTAGTTGATGATCCAACATTAGGACACCTAGGAACTGATGTTCGAGTATTTGGAAAATGGACAGGAGCTGATGTACAAATTTCGGATATGTCACTTGAAGTTCGTCGCACAATAAATCGATTGAACTATTTGAATTGCGAGTTTTTTTTTCTTCTTTCTCATCTAGGATTACATTCTCGGTGCCAAACAGCCAAAATTTCTTCCACATTCAGCAGGTCGTTATCAAGTCAAACGTTTCCGTAAGGTTTCATGTCCAATTGTTGAACGTCTTGTGTGCGCACTTATGTTTCACGGACGTAATAATGGTAAAAAATTATTGGCTGTTCGTATTGTTCGACATACATTCGAAATTATTCATTTACTTACCGGCGAAGTAACGAGAAAATCTAATTTGTTTTTTGTCTTCTTCATTTATTATGATTCGACTTTTTGTCTAGAATCCACTTCAAGTACTCGTCAATGCTATTATTAACAGTGGACCACGTGAAGATTCCACACGTATTGGTCGTCAAGGTACCGTTCGACGACAAGCTGTCGATGTTTCACCATTACGACGTGTCAATCAGGCACTTTACTTAATCTGCACAGGTCTATTGAGCAATGAATGAATATAAAATATCGACAATTAGTTCTTTTAGGTGCCCGAGATTCTGCATTCAAATCGGTTAAAACAATTGCCGAATGTCTTGCCGATGAATTAATCAATGCTGCTAAAGTACGTTTGTATTTTGATTTTTCGTTCGTAGTGGCACTTGATTAGAATTCATTCCACGATTGATTTCCATGTGGTTTTGAACGTCGAAGAGTGCGAAAGAAATCTGTTTGACGAAGTCTTGTTCATTCGCAAATGATAATTGTCTTTTTCGAGTTATCATTTGATAGGCGACTCCGACATGAAAAACAAAATGAATGAAATTAATTCTTGTTTTGTCTTTTCCCAGGGCTCATCAACATCATTTGCAATTAAACGTAAAGACGAACTTGAACGTGTTGCTAAATCCAATCGTTAAGCGATTGAAACTCTCACTAGCCATTCACAATTATCATCGAAACAACGGCGAAAAAGAACTCGTTTAATATTTCTGTGTGAGAGAGATTTTGTTTTTCTTTTCTTGTCATTTTGTATTTTGATGATTTTTGTGAGTAACAAAACAGCTAAACAACAATATTCATGTGTGAGCTAGTGTGTTTTGTTATATTCTTTTAAAGAAAGAAGAAAAAGAAAAAAATTAAATATCAACTAAAACACAAAAAAAAACTCGTATTTCTTCATTTTCTTTTTTTTGAAATTATATTTCGAGTGTGAAAATTCATTTTCACTTTGACATAAGTAAATCATCGGGTGGGAAAGAAAGAAATCATGCAGAGTATGTTGACTGCTCGACGTGGAACACTGAATCTAACTGTCTTAATGGCTGTTTCGAAGTTTAAAGCGTTAGGTTTTCGAGCTCGAGCTCGACGAGCTAAGACTAAATATCGAAAACAAATCGAAAGTGATGATCGTCGATGGGGCGGTCGACGATTAAAACTCAGCGGTCGAGCTGTTGTTCCTATTCCTGCAGGTATTTGATAACTTACGAATAAAAATTCCAAACCGAATTCATTCTTCCATAGAAATCTTCGGTTTATTTGAATTAGAAATTCTCGATCTCTCAACTGAGCGAACATCTGGTTTAGATTTTCGTATTGAACGGCTGCCACGTGAAATCTGCTATCTCTATCGTTTACGTGTTTTGAATCTCGATGTTAACGCTCTCAATTTTCTTCCAAATGAAATCAGTGAATTAAAACATCTCGAATGTCTAACTGTTTCATGTAATAAACTGCAAACATTACCAGCTTCGTATCGAAAATTAACTCGACTCGAAAGTCTACATTTAGCATCGAATAATTTTCAAGCATTTCCATTGGTGATCTGTCAATTTGAATCATTGAAATTTCTCGATTTAAGTTGCAATCAAATCGATCTCATACCACCGACCTTGTCGAAATGTAAATATTTACGAACATTAATGTTATACAATAATAAAATCAGCGAATGGCCCGATGCACTTTGTGATCTCGTTGAATTACGAACATTGTGGCTCGGTAAAAACGAACTCAAACGTTTGCCAGGTCGATTCGGTCAATTGAAACATCTCGATTGGTCAATGTATCCATTATCATCGAATATCGATGAGAATCCTCTCATGAGTCCGCCGTTAAACGTCTGCAAAATGGGTATTCAAGCAATACGAGATTATCTCAAAGGCATGACAAGGAAAGGCTCGATTATGCCGTCGAATCTACTCGAACTACGAAAAGAATTTTGACCTCGAAGTTGTACTATCATCTTATCTAAATGATGAATATAAACATTGCATCAGATAAAGTATATATTATATACACGAATACTAAATAGAACAAAAAGAAAAGAATGTCTCTCTCGATTGCTTGTGTATTTCAATTGATTCTATTCATCTATGAATATCTAGCTTGGCAAATTGAATGGAAAAACTATACAACACATAGTCATCATCGAGAATTGTTTGGTCAAAATCGATTTTTTCTAATCGTTCAAATTAATTCACTACCTCATCTCGCTGCAGCTTATGCTTATTATCATCGAATTCGTTGGGCAATGTTGCTCTACATACCGTATCTATTGCTTTTTACAATTGGACAGACATTTACATGGTGGTTACCATATTTTTTCGAAATAGGCTTATGGTTTACAGATTCAACTGGTGAAAAATTACGACAATATGAGAAATATCATTCGACACATCATAAAATCTTGCCTCGATATGGTAATCATATTGTTATTCCTGATACAGAACATACGATATTGTATGTTTTAACTTGGTTGACAATTATTTTTACTCTACAATCGGTTTATTCGATTTTTCAAAAACCTAAAACGAACAGAGTTTTATTGAAAAAGAAAAATTAATCTAATAAACTATATAAAACAAAACGAATCGATTCAAGTTGTTTTGTCTTGTTTAATTGTTTTTAATTTTTCGGTTTCGACTTGTCCAGTTGCTAACTGTCGTTTAAATATATCATAATCCCGTTTTTGATCAAAATGCACGACCCATGTTTCTGGACAACTTGTCTCAAATAATTTTCGATATTGAAGACATTTCTCTTTTTCTTCATTATTTAAATCCAAACATTTCCAATAATTATCACGATTTAGCCAACATTTTTCACGATAATTTTTATCAATGACAGACATTTGTTTGATAATCGAATGCTGTTTGTCGAAAATAATTCTCTTCTCTTTCTTTTTTCATCATGAAAACCGATCGACAGATACTCCATGGACTGAAAAGTCCAACAGAGGACGCTGCGAGGCAGCGGCAACGCGCCCTGATCTTTCGTTTACCACCTGAAGTTAGAGATAATTCAGTGATAAAAATAAACTGATGTTGAAAATCTATATTGTTGATTAACACGTTCGATTCGATGAATAGTTTGATACTTCATCCGTTAAATTGTCAATAATGATCTAACAACTGATATCCAGCTGTTGTTCAAAGATTTAATCAAATGACGAACAAAAAAGAACGAAAACAATTGAACTCAGAGTGAGAATTTAATCATCGATCAGCATGAAATTCTTGACTTTGAACTTGTTCGAGTAGCTAAATGATCTCTCGCGTTCCCATGAGATCATTGAAAGCAAAAAAAAAAAACAAGTTTTTCAAACTAAATAAAATAATTGTTTTTCATTAAACAATTAACTGATTGTTATGATTCAATCTCAATTAACAATAATAAATGCACACAAATGAGATTACAATAAGATACATTCTTCTCATCAACAACAAATGGAATGCACCTGATTTTTCTCATGAAATCTTATCCATCGGAAATCATTTTGATTTAAATATAGTTACTCGATATATCCTTTTGTTTGGTTTTTGCCTTCGAGGTTTTTTCTTACTTCAAATGATCACTGACCGGATGTAGGAAATATTTCGAAGCCAATCATTTTCGTTTTTGTCTGCAAAAGAGAAAAAGAGACACATTTTTCTCTCTCTCTCTCACACATAAGAGGAAGAGAGACAGAGAGAGAGAATTGTTCATTTTTGCCAACGTATATAAACACATTCAATAAACTCATTACATATACACACAAATATGATTCAACATTCTTTCTTTCTCTTTCTCATTTGCCTTTCCACATCATCTGCTTTCTGGTGGTAAGATAACCATAATTTAATTTCAATTTTCATTTTATTATCCTCGTTTAGGTCATTGAATTCAATTCCAGATAAAACCTTTGCTCGACACAAATCATTTTGCTCAGCATTAACTTTTCTAACCGTTGATCAACGTTCATTATGTGAAGAAAATCCGAAAATTTTTTCGATTATTCATCGTTCCTTACATCATGCTATCCAAGAATGTCAATATCAATTTCGTAACCAACGTTGGAATTGTTCAATATTCACTCATGACAAACTTATTCGACGAAGTATGTAGAATAAGAGATAACATCAATCATCTGTTGTCAAACAAACCGAACGATCTTTCCTAAGCTTATTGTTTTTGTTTTCTTTTTCTAAAGAAACACCGGAAATCGCTTTTATCTACGCGCTTACGTCAGCATCAATCATGCATAATATTGCTAAAGCTTGTTCAAAAGGTGAATTAAAAGAAGAATGCGATTGTGAACAAAATCCCGTGATAAAAAATTCATCCGATGGTTTCGAATGGGGTGGCTGTTCGGTGAATACAAAATTCGGTCGAAATGTAAGCATGACATTTCTCGATCAACAAGAAAGACATATGACACGACGAAAATTTGTCCGATTGGTCAATTTACATAATAATGAAGCTGGAAGACAGGTAAATAAATGACATTTTATGTTCTTGAAAATGACTTTTGTATCACATGTAGGTTGTTGAAAGAAACGTTCAATTAACTTGTAAATGTCATGGCGTAAGTGGTTCATGTGCTCTACGTGTTTGTTGGCGTACGTTGCCTGATTTTCGTTTGATTGGCTCAGAATTACGAACGAAATATGCTCGTTCAATACCTGTTCAAATCAATCGTCGTTTAGAACAATTGAAATCTCGTCAACATCCAGTTCAATCGATAAATTCAACGGATTTAATCTATATTCAAAAGCCACCGTCGTACTGTGAGAAAAATCTTCGTCTCGGTTCATTAGGCACTCAAGGACGTCAATGTAATCTGACATTGAATGAACCAGGCTCGTGTTCAACTCTATGTTGTGATCGTGGTTATGAAACAATCGTCGAAACAATTGAAGAAGATTGTGATTGTCAATTTCATTGGTGTTGTGAAGTTCGTTGTAAACGATGTGTTAAACGTGTTGAAAAACATTTTTGTAAATGAACAGTTTTCTATATTTATAATAAAAACGAGAGGGAGAGAGAGAGAAGTTCGTAATGTCTCTATAGTTAATAGAAATTTATTTCTTTCGAAATTTGTCATTAAATTGGAGAGTAAACAAACAAACAAACAGACAAGTAAATGAAATAGGAGAGCGAGTTTAACAAAGAAAATAATTTGTTTGCGCATTGGAGAGAAAAAATCAAATATTCTTTTCCTAAACCAACAACGCGCAAGATAAACAGCGGACGTTAGTATTTTCTGGTGAAGAAAAAAAAATGTTAAGTCAATTGAAGAAGAACATACGGATCAAACAGATCTGAAAATGAGTAAACAACAATGACAGAAAAAGCGATGTTGAGGTTGTTTTCATGCTTTGCTTTTTTTCTCCTCATTGGATTTTTATCACAAAGAAAAAGAAGAAACAGAAGACAAAAATAATCATTAAGAAAACGAAAAAGTTCCTATCAGTTAACGAAATGTTATCGTAAACCTGAGATCGAACAAAAGTAAAATAGGACAAACTCGGCCATCAGGATGTAGCGGAAGATTTCTTTATCAGAACGTCATTGTGTTCATTTCGATAATCATTATTATTTTTATCACTGAATTTCGCTGTTTTCGATTTGGGTGATAAAACTTGTACGAACGGTGCCATGAACAATAATGCAGCGAACATTAAAAGTAACCATTTAAAACCAAAGAAAAATATTCGACATAGACGAAGAAGAAAAGAAATTTCTTTCGGCGAAGATTTGGTCATTTGAATAGCATCATGATAGATTTGATCTAGTTGATTGGCTGCTGAATCCCATGAATGTTTCAATGCTTGTTGTCGAGCTTTGATCGATAGATGTTGTCGATTTTTCATTGCTGAACGTATAGCTGAGACAGCTGAATCGATATTATCCGGCTCCCAAAGATAACCATGTTCAGTATTAACAAAAAATTCTTTTAATTGTCCACCTTCGGCAGCAACAACTGGCGTACCACTTGCCATGGCTTCGAGATAGACCTGTCCGAATGTTTCACTGACAGATGCATAAATGAAATAATCAGCACTTGCATATGCACTTGCTAATTCTTCACCACCAAGATAACCGAAAAAATAGACACGATCTTTAGGAAATAGTGGTTCTAATGATGCACGATATGGCCCATCGCCAATAATACAGAGAAATGTTTGACTTGGTATACGATCTAATACAACCGAAAGAAATTCGAAATTTTTCTCGGGTGATATACGTCCAACACAAAGAAATAGAGTTATGGAATCCATTTCTTCTTCCGTGTAATTATTATATGTGCCAAACATTCGATAACGCATCGAACGTGATCGTCGTGATGGATTGAATAATTCTGAGTCAACACCTGTCTTCCAAACGGTGACAGGCTTAGGTATACCTGTATGTTCCATAAAATCTGCAAAGTCTTGACTAACTGTTAAATTGACTGCTGAATAGATTAAATGTTTCAAACGAATATATTGATAAACTCGTTGTGTCATTGTCACAGCAAATGGACGAATGTATGTTGAGAGATAAAAATCAATATTCGTGTGTGATGACCAAACTATTGGAAGATTAAATGATTTGGCAAATGCACCGCAAAGCATGGCAGTTGGCGTTTGTTCAACAATATGAACAACATCAGGAGCAAATCGACGAATTGATGAATAGATTCTCGGCTAGAAGAAAGAAAAATAAAACAAAAGGTAACAATAGAATATTGACATCATTTGGTATTCGTATTCTCTAAAGATATACGAGCAAACGCATTTGATCATAAACACCTACTTACTTCAATTATAGATTCAGACGGAGACGAAAAAGGTTATTATTCATCTCAAGGTCTTACTGTCCTTTTTCGCGAACGAATGAATAATTGAAAAAAAAAGTTTTTTTTTTGTATTGTTGTTTTTACTGTTGAATTTTTTATAACAACAGACGGACTATTAAATATTGATTTTAGCTTTTGTCATCGCGTGTTAATCGCACTTATTTTGTAAATATTTTTTACCGAAAAGGTTTCGGTGAAAATTAGTTACAAGGAAAACTGAAAGCCAATCACGACACTTTGTATCCTTCGATTCAATATGCATAATGTTACGTACGTCTGCACGAATCAACTTACATTGGGAAATAGAAATGGGCATGCACAATCGATTTTGTTTGTAAAATCTGTCGATGGTAGAATTGAAAACGAAACATATTCTTCAAGAATTGGATTTCCTTCGACCCATGATTGTGCATTCTTTTCAAATGAAAAAAGAAATCTGTCTTTTCTTTTTTTGTCGCTCGAAAAAACAGTTAATTACTTTACATCCCGTAATAACATGTACGTAGTGTTTTCGTTTGGCTAGACGTCGAATAATTTCTTTGAAACGACGTGTTATACCGCTTGTAAATGATGGAAAACTTTCGGCAAATAAAAGTATACGTAATGGTTGCTCATTGTAACCATTTGTATGAGCTAAAAAGAAAATACGAACAATGTATCAGATTGGTATTAGATGAATAGAGCAATGTATACTTTCGTTAGTCATCATTTAATGTTCGAATGAATCAATATGCAAAAAAGAAAACGAAACTACTTTGAGACACTTTATTCATCCATCATATATATATATATATATATTCTTTACGAGGAAAAGGATTGAGTATTCGAAATGATTTCTTTCGGTTCTCTTTTCTTTCTTTCGCTCGTTCTGTACGTCGCCGAAACCGAAATATTAACGAAAAAGAGTAAATGACGTTGTACAGCAACGAAACAGCACAATCATACTATATATATATGCTCCCATCGAACAAAAAAACACGCGCACATATGCAACCTCAATTATGACTCACATAAATGAGATTCGTTCGAACATTTATCGTTTGAATTCGATGCTGTCGATGACGGAATCAATGTGGCAGCCAGCGTCGCATAAGAACTTGTTGGAAATGAAAATTTCCACCATGATGGAGAATTTTCATAAGTTGATGATGTTGACGTTTGTGTACTCGTTGCGAGTGAAGATAACATTCGTCAGGAATTTGTACTCATTCACACGTGCTGTGTTTGAAAAATCGATGAATGTAAAAGCTAATCTTTCGTTGAGACTCTCAACTAGATGTCAGTCGATTGAATTGACCGAATAAATAGGAGAAAATCTGAAAGTTGAATATCATCGATAATCGAAGGAATCTAACTATATCAAATAGAAACATGCATTCCGTGGTTCTTACAAGCCGAGAGAGAAAAAAAAAAGAAAAAAAAAAGCTTCTCAGTAGTATTTATTACTCGGTAACACATATAACCACATGCCTTCTATTCTCGTTTTTTCTTTGTGTTCTTCTCGTTCTATCGTTTTCTTCGTTCTAGGAAAAGATCTTAGTTATTGAAGAAGAAATTGTTCGGCTCTTTCCCCTTTCTCAGAATGTGAGACGAAGAAGAAAAAAAAGTGCCGAGAAGAAGAAAAAGAAAGAAAGAAAGAAAAAAAAGAAAAGAACAACAAGAATAAATAGTGTTGATGCAGTCCTATACGTTGTCGATCAAATGTCAATGATTGTAACCATAGGAAAAAGAGGAGCAGCCGAAGAAGAAAAACATCGGGGGATATTGTACCTACAAGAGATTTCGATTCTAGTTCATAGTTTTTCAATTCAAATGATTCTTTTGTGTTGAACTCGAACAAACGGTATACGATTTCATGTTAATAGCTTATTTTTTTGTTTCGAAATGAAATTGAATATCTGATATAATTGATCGAGGGATTTTCTCTCTTTATATTTACTTGAAATTTCAAGTCGATATTAATCGTTTGATTAGATAATCTAATTATTCGATTTAAGTGATGATGTAAAGAAAACAGATGTCTAGTTTATTTTGATTAGCGAACTAGTAGTTATGATTGATATCAAATGCAATATGATGCTAATAATTCGAAGCGTATATAGTAAAATGAAACCATTCGAGAGAGGTCACCGGTTTAGTTTTCATTCGAAAGCAATTTTGTTTCGATATGACACGACGAAAAAAAAAGAAAGTGATAAAGATAAAGAATATCAATGTTCAATTGGTTGATATAAATAACCATTTGATCTCAAAGATAGGACATGTACAGGTAGATATAAAACAATTCGAATGGATTTCGATGATACTGATCAAGAATCTTTAATGTCAACAAGTCATTGTACTGAATCAGCAAATGTAGGAGATATTAGACGAATAAAAGATGGAACAAGAAAGAAATTTAATGGTACAACGTGGCGTCGATTATGTTCGAAATTGTATTGTGAACATTATATTCAACGGCAAGGTTTATGTAAATTACATTCAACTGAATGTAAAAAACGAAAAATTTCGAAAAAAAATCAACGAAAATGTCGTTCAATACGAAAGCCAAATCGTCGTTTATCGATTGCTAGTATTCCTCAAACAGTCGACATCGATCATCCGAATAAAGGCGATATGATCGAAATGGAAAATGGTTCACATAAGAAATTCGATGGTGTCGTTTGGCGAACGATTTGTTCGATTGAAAATTGTTTCATAGCCGCACGACGTAATAAACTCTGTCGAAAACATTTCTTTCAATTCAATAATAGGAAAGAATCGACTGAATACGATGAGAAAATCTGTTCAGCTACATCGAAAATTGTTTTGCTAGATAATGAAAATCATTCTGATTCTGACAAATTTACTGCAGGTATTAGTTTTTATTCTCAAATTACATATTTTCTTGAAAGGTAAAAAGAAAACTAATTTGATTTTAGTCTATCTAAAGAAATGGTTTCACGAACATCGTGCAAATCCGTATCCAACTGTCGAAGAAAAACTCGATCTAGCTCAGCAATCATCGATGACCTACGGTCAAGTAGAAAACTGGTTTAATAATGCTCGATTTTTCCTTCGACGTCAACATGATCAATTATCCAAAGTTGTCTATCGATCAATTGGTGTACAATGTAATCCATCAACTGTTCATCAAGGAACAATTACATCTCAAATAACCGACGATGAGATACAAAATGATCGACGAATTAAAGTTTTGACATCGAAGAATATCTCACCGAAAATTCAAGCCGAAGAAATATTTTTCGAAGATACCAACAAATCAATTATAGTAACGAGTACTTGTCTCAATGATGAACAAATGGTAGAAACTAGTTTTTTTTTTGACAAAAAAAAATATTATTTTCAAATCATTTGTTTTCTTAGTCACGTTTGAAAGATTTCTGTTCAAAATTTGATATTGAATTTTCCAATAATGTCAATGAACAAACTACACATTTAATCACTGATGAAGACGATAATCATACACTTATTTGTCCGCTATCAAAAAAAGTTATTCAAGCCATTGCACGACATATGTATGTTGTCACCTATCGATGGATTGATGAGTGTTTAAAAGTCCATCAAATTATCAATGAAAAGCCGTACGAAATCCAAGGAGATTTAACTCTTTCATCCGATCATCACGGTAAATTAATCTGCGTTTGACATGTTTTTTTGTTTTCTACTACGTTAATAATACTCGAGCTCCAATTTCAGGTATGCAACGAAGTCGTCAAAGTGTTTTAGCGTCATATTTACCGAAAAATAATCTATTAGACAACTATTGGATTATGTTGAAATGTGATGGCTGTCAAGATATGTTAACAAACGATGAATTAACCGAATTAATATATTTATCTGGTGCAAAACATATGACTGACCCGCATTTTTCTCATTGGCAAACCGATATTCAACGTATTGTTCTTTGTGAACTCGAATATCTTATTCATCGACGTGAAATGTACGAGAAATGTGTTCAAGCTGGTGTTCATTTTCTCACTCCTGAATGGTAAATCGAATTTTCTATCTTTTGTGTGTGTTTTTTTTAATAATTTTTCTGTTCAATTTTTACTTCAGGTTTCTTGAGACGCTCGTTCAATATCGTATTCAACCATTTCAAGAATATCAACTGTCAGCATAAAATCTTTTTCTTTTTGTGCTCATTTTTTTAGTTGTCAGATTTAGTCAATAAATAGAACACAATTGTTTAATTGCGTTGTTGAGATCGATAGAGTTGAAAAAAAAGAAAAACGTAGAAAAATCTGTTTACTATATGCATTTGTTATTAAATAGCATTGAAATCATGAATGCATGCTTATTATCACAAACGAGAAAAGAAAAATACGACGAGATAATTATTTAAAATGCTTAGAATTTACATCCAAATGACTGACGTCAAAGCCGAACGTTGATGATTTTTTGCTTGAATAAATGAGAAAGAAAAAAAGAGTTTTTCTTTTCCTTTTCCTTCTATTCTCAAAAGTATATCTACTCTTCGTTTCTTATTATCTGTTCTTTGAAGGTTTTCATTATTATCCTCATTACTATCGTTGTTTTTTCTCTTTTTTTTGTAGTTTTGGGGGAAAAAAGGAAGAAGTAGAACTTTCTTTCGTCCTGCTGATAATATTGCGCTGTGTGCACACACATATAGCAGTTAACAGGATAGAAAAAAAAGAACGCAAGAAAGAACATGATGCAAAATTATTGACCTCATTTCTCAGCACTCACAGTGCAGTGCAAATCAACTTTATGGTTCATGGTAAATGCACACTTTTGCTCGACAAGCTATTCAATAATTTAAATTAAGCTTAGCAAAAAACACACATTCGTGTTCCATTTGATTTCTCATCAACAAAACAAAGTGACGAAAAACATCATATTGTTCGTTACCTAGGGCAACTAAGTAGATATTGCATAGTTCAAGGATATTATTCAGTAGAAAAACAAAACACATCATATATCGTTGCTTCGATATAATATATGCGAAAACACAATAATACCGCATATTTTTTGTTTTTTGTTTTTTTCGGTGATCCATTGAATGAAATAATAAATGTTAACCTAGTATTTTGCTCTCAAGATTTCTAAGGTAAAAAGAACTTGTTGTAGTGTATTCGATTGAAAAGTACACCGGTCGTTTTTCCATTGTGACGCGAAGAAAAAAAAGCATGCACCGAGTAATTGTTTAAGTCGTTTGATACTTGGACATGTGATCTGGCATGTTTCTTAAATTTCTTTCTTCTTTTATAATCAGTCTAATAGCATAGATGCGTAGGCATTTCATCATCGTCGTTTTTCATTCCAGGCAAGAAAAAAAAGAAAAGTAGGCACATCAGGAAGTTTACAGATTAGCGTGTTTACGTGTTTTTTCTCGTTTCTAGCTGGTTGAAACCCGTACCGTTGCGTTTTTGCGTCCGTTGAAGACAAAGAAAATTCTCGTTTCGATATGGATTTCGTTTCTAGAGATTCGAATGTTTTCTTACTGACTTCATTTTCATAAAATTCAATTAAATAAATATAAATACAAGAGGAAAAATCGAATAATGTCATGGTATAAAGGAAAAAAGAAAAGCTCGATGACATTTCATTGATAGTTACTATCGACATCGACGTAAACTGAGAAAAACATTTGATGGATTGCTCTCAGTTAAACAATATTACAAAAAAAAACAAGAAGAGAAAGAAAAAAGAAGAAGAAGAAGAAAGGAAAAACTCCACCCGCTTCCTTTTCCTTTGCATTTCGTCGTGTTTTTTTCTCTTCTTCTCTCGATTCTCGCTCTCTGTTTTTCTCTTGATTTGCCTTTTCATGACGAGCATATGCACGTACACTTGAAAATTTTATGCGCACATAAACATACACATATTTTTCTCCTCTCTACACTCGATGACAAAAGGTAACTGTAGTCTTTCTTGTTGCAGATGTTTAACAATCAGCAAACGTTACTATTCGTTCCGAATGCACTATCACCAAGACATTCTCGTACATCTACAATAACATCATCCAATTGTTCTCGAACGATTCCACATGTCAATCGACAAATGAAAATCGGCAAATATTTTCTCGAAAAAACCATCGGCAAAGGAAATTTTGCTGTCGTGAAATTAGCCACACATTGTGATACGCATCAGAAGGTTGCCATTTTTTGCATTCGATCATAAACTCAAAAAAACCAAGACAAGACATTTATTTTCAATAGGTCGCAATTAAAATCATCGATAAATCTCGCTTAGATCCATTGGATCATAAAAAGCTCGAACGTGAAATCTCTGTTATGAAATCACTAAAACATCCGTATATTATCCGTCTTTATGAAGTACGTGAACGAAGAAAAAAAACAAAAAACAACTCTCTATGTGTGTGCGTTTTTTTTTCTTCTCTTTTCTTCATAAAAGGTGATGGAATCAAAAAATCTCATTTACCTTGTCACTGAATATGCGGCGAACGGTGAACTTTTAGGTTAGTTAAATTGTTTTCAATCAAAACAATATAAAATGAATTGTTGTTTTCTCTTCTAGATTTACTTCTACATGAAAAGCGTTTAAGTGAAGCAAAAGCAAAAGAAAAATTTCGTCAACTAGTTCTTGCTGTTGAATATATTCATTCAAAAAATATAGTAATAAATTATTTTGTTTATTTTATTTAGTTTTCTTTGACAATTTTGTTTAGGTTCATCGTACGTACAAATAGAGAAAAGAAAAAGGCGAACGTCGACATTTTGTTATTTTTTCTAGGAGATTTAAAAGCAGAAAATTTACTATTGGATGAGCAGGGGAATATTAAAGTCGCAGGTAAAGAAAGACGACATGAAATTTGCATGACTGCGTTTCTTTTAGACTTTGGCTTTGCGAATACATTCGAACCAAATACGAAATTACAAACATTCTGCGGATCGCCACCGTAAGCAAACAAAAAAAAAGAACTAGAGCAAAAAATGATTGATTCATTTTTGTTTGTTTTTTTTTCTTTAAAGTTATGCTGCACCGGAATTATTTCAATGTCTTCCATATTCACCGGAAAAAGTTGACGTTTGGGTACGAAAAGAAAATAAGATTTAATAGAACAAAAAAAGATTGTTTTCTTTTAATTTAGTCTCTCGGTGTGCTTCTCTATGTATTCGTTTGCGGACATTTACCATTCGATAGTAATAATCTACCTGAATTACGCAAACGTGTTCTTGCTGGACAATTTCGTTTGCCATTCTATATCAGTGCCGATTGTAGTTCATTAATTAGTCATATGTTAACAATCGATCCTGAACAACGTTATACAATAAATGATATTAAAAATCATTCATGGTTAATGTTAACAACGACGAATGTAACGTCTGAGAATGCTGTACAAACGATGCCCAATTGTCAATTAACGAATGCGATACTTGATCATGCCGAAGCATTGGGATATAATCGAACGCAAATATTAAAATCAGTCAGCGGAGATTCGTATGATAGTGATGCAGCTATTTGGCATTTATTATTAGAGAAATTCCAGCAAACCTGTCATATTAATAGTAAAAGATCGAGTTTTTGTATTGAAATAAACAAATTTTCTTTTAGACACTGAAGTTAAACCAGCTGAACGATCTGAAAATTCCGACGATACAACTCAGACAAATCATAATGAAGAAGATTTTGATCATGTTGACAGTGATGACGAAGATGAAGACGATGACGACGATGATGACGACGATGTTGATGATGCTGAACGACTCAGCGAACAAATACGCGAACAGTATGCACGTACACATGGTCTACGTCGACATACCGTTGCACGGCCGGATTTAATCATTCCAAATTCAACAATCTCAACATTCGCACCTAATTTCTATTGTACACATCCATCAGGCAGCATCGAACCATCGTTATTATCCACACGTCTTCATCATCTTCAACAACAACAACAGCGACAACAAGGATTCCATCCGATTATAACATCCGATGATGACGAACAAACCTATGTCTGTTCTCAATCTCAACTATCGAGTTATCATCAACGAAATCCTCATTCAACGAGTTACATGGGCTTGTCCGAACATTCACATATCACAGCTGTATCGGATGTTAATAATCAACAGCAGAGAGCTAATCATTGGCTATCACCACCTGTTCAAAATCAATTTCGTACGAAATTTCTTGTCATTGAATTATTCGAACTTCTATGTGTTGTTATTTCTAATAGATTTAAATCGTCGAGCAAGTGATAGTGGTGCTCATTTATTTCTATTTCAACAACAACATGGTGTCACTGGTTCAAATACAATCAATCCAGCACACATTCAATCTCCTCTTTCAAACGTAACGACGATAGATTTTCGTTTTTTTTTTCGTAAGCCGATTGTTGTTTTTTTTCTCTTCAGCAATCATCTCGAGGAAGTATCACTCGTGGTGCACCGATCACCCCTCCAGTCCTATCCATCATACCACATGAAGCCGAACAAAACGATGATGACGACGATGCCGAAATACTTGCAAGGTAACAAAGCAACCTTTTTCTTATTATTATTTCTCGTCGAGCAAATGAAATCAACTATTTTGTTTTCAGGTATCTCAATCGAGGCAAACGTCATACCGTTTGCGAACAAGGTCTCATTCTCGGCGGCAAAGCACGTCGTGGCGTACGAGAAACTGCAAAAGATCGCGGTCCTCTATCGCGTCGATCCAGTGACACAAGTTCAAACCCGATGACGAGCTCGACTCGAGCACATTTGGAACGACTATATCATAATGCTCTTCAATCGAAATTAACCGAAGACGATGCCGTGACAACATCGAGTCTACAAGAATTACATAAATTGCAAAAGCAAGTACAAAAAGTATGTTGACAACTTTGAGTTCATGTACTTCTATGATTGCATTTTTTGTCTGCTAGTATCCAATTACTAATACAGATTCACCAATCGTTCGACGAGCTTCAGGTAGAAAACTTAGAAATTTTGATTAAACGAAAATTCGATTTTTTTCTTGTTTCGTTTGCAGCTGTTCCATCGCCAACGAATTCTCTGACACTTCACATGATTCGTGAAGAAAATCAACAAAATCCAACGATATCATCGAAATCTCAACATCATTCATCATCGTCTTCGTCGTCATCCGAAGCGCTCTACAACATCGATGACGATGAAGATGAAATGGATTGTGATAATCAAACTCAACCGCAAAAACAACGAGCTCTTGCTCGACCACCATCCTATCAATTCACTCGTATACCTTATCATCACCATCGAGCAACAACAGCTCCATATTATTGTAATACAAGTCCTCTACTTGCTCAACGTTTAGCCATTCCAACGATGACTTCAACATACACACCTTGATAGAAAGTCGATGTTTAATCTCATACAACCGGTGATTTGCTCGTTCTCTCTCTTTCTCTCTCATTTTAGTAGTGAATTTTTTTTCTGTGTATTTATTTATTTATTTTTTGTGAAAGCAAAAAAGAAAAAATGTTTCTCTTTCTCATTTGTATATATGTGTGTTTTTGTTTCGTTTCCATTGAATATGCTTCGTTGATTGTGTAAATTCAAAAAAAAATAAAACCAAAAATTTGTTTTAGTTTGTTTTTTGCTTTAAAAGAAATAAAAGAAAAGAAAGCAAAGTAAAGAAAAACATTGAGTCATCGATTCGCCCATGATGTCATTCGATCTTGCGCAAGAATAATTTCATCATATCTGTTATATTTAAATTGACTGTATATGAATGAGTATTCATAAACGGGGAATGTAAAAAAAAAGAGGAAACATCAAAATGGAAGATGAAGATTTGTTAAATACTCGAGAATATGAAGATGAACAGGAAGATGAAGTCATTTCGACATCAGAAGAATTAAATATGATTACAACAGATGAGACAAGGTCAGTGAAAGAATGTCATGCTCGAGTTAATTATATTGTTTGTTGTTTTATTTTTCAGTTCGGGGGAAGAAAATGATGATGATGATTCAGGATATTATGCTCAATTTGTTTGGCCTAGTGATAGTGACTCATTCGATGATGATGAGGATTTGTTAATTGAAAACCATTTAACTCGTAAACAAATGATTTTAGTCGATCAATTCGAAACAGAAAAATATCAACGTACCAAACGTTCGAATAAAAAGCTCAGTGCACGTTGTCAGATAAAAACTAAACATGCTCAATCAATTAAAAATCGTTCGCATAACAAAGAATTATACATTCATCATCGTTTATTCAAGATGGTTCAACTTGATCCGCCTAATAGAAATTGTTTATTACCAAGCTCATCTGCTTCTCTAACTACACCAAACGCAGTTCTCAAGAAACCAACGTCATCACAGTCTGTTCGACCTTCTCAAGTTCCAAATCAACAATTTCGCGAGTTTACAATAACTGAACATAATGTACCACACGATCCCACATTTGACGACGCAATGATTACCTTTCTTCTTGAAATGCAAAATCGTGATCTGTAATTATCATTTTCATTTGATTAGACCTAAATTTTTCTCTTTCATTTAGTACACCCAACGATTATGAAATGTTGTTACGACTTGACGATCGTGTTCAACGTAAAACTGTCGATGTTAATCATTTACAAAAATTGCCAACAATCAAAGTCACTGATATACATTTAGACGAACAATGTTCAATCTGCATGGAAACATATATTCTCGGTCAAGAATTAAAACTTCTACCATGTCAACATATTTTTCATACGAATTGTATTGAAATTTATTTAAAACAATTTTCGATTCAATGTCCACTCGATAATCTGCCATTAGTTTAAAATGAATAACTGACATCTAGTTTTTATCTTTTTCGTTTTAAATGTATGACATATATCTATAGTTTTATTTATTTATTTGTAAAGAAAATAAACGAATCGAATAGAACAAGTTGATTCGTTGTTCGAATCTTTGAACTGGCAATCAAATGATGATAAACTAAAAATATAGCTGTTCACATTCTGATTCAAATTGTGATTGGAACATAAAACTGTTCGTTTTCTGACGATTGTCAATTTCGTTGTTGTTGTTTTTTTCTTCAAATTTTCTCTAGAATATTTATTTCAATGTCAATTCTATTGAATACAATCGATTGTCCATATTTAACAGATGATTATTTACAAATTCTCAATGAAAAATATTCGATTTCAACAACAAACGATTTTCTTCTTTGGAAAATTCGATCCTCAGCTAATATAAATGAATATTTATCATCGAATGTAATCGATTGTATTTATTCTTGTGTTCTTGTTCATACATCACAGATTCTATCACGACAAAAATCGAAAGATATTTTCTATTCAATGAATGATTCATTTTTTGATCAAGAAAAATTATTGAAAAATGCTCGACATCTATTATTTATTTATGAGAAATTCACTCAGTATCAATGGAATGAATTTTTTCCGATTATTGTCTTTCGTTTGTATAAATTAAATCCGTCGATATCAATTAAATATTTGAATACAAATCCAAGTTTATTTCATTTTACCAATGAAACAAATCTTATCTTTGATTATTCGTATTGTTTCGATTTGAAAACATTTGAAAACGAATTAGATCTTATCGAATCGAATTCATCAATGATAAATATTTTAATAATCGATGATTTTTTAACATTAATTAAACCGTATTTAAATCTTGATCGACGTATTAAAATGAAAATTTCTCAATTAACATCACGATTAAATTATCTCGCACAAAAATATTCGATACTAATTATCAATGGTTTCATAATCGATTGTCAAATTCCATTCGAATGTTTTCATGGTGATTATTATCTTCGATTTCAAGTCTTCTCAACAAATCAATTAGAAATCTATTTTCAAAATCGAACTTTTCTTCTGAATCTTGATCAATGGAAACATTTTTCAATAAAACAATGATATAGCGTAATATCCTTTTGAAATAAAAATCTAACTATTCAGTATCAAAGTTGCGTTTGGATAATTGTCTAGATCTCGAAAACCAATATTATCCATTGATAATCGTTTCCACATGTAATCAAAACGATCTCGTTCACTTTCGACTAGTAATAATTGAGGCATTTCGATTTTGCTTAAATTCAAACGTGCAAATGGTTGAGCACTTCTATCGAATAGATCTTTACCATGTTTATAACGATCAAGAATATGTTTGGGATTACGAAATCGTTCAATATCGAGTTCCGTATGTGAGAATGAACTTAGTTTCAATTGAACAGTAGCAATCGTATCGAAACAATACGAACAATGAAAACAAGTACCAATTGCTGGTTGATAACTATCTTTTGCATGACGAATTTTCGATGGAATAACTTCATTTGGTTCGTAGAAAGCAACAGAAACACCTGGCCAATGCGGACTCCTTGGTTGAACAAATTCAAATGAATAATAATAGAAATCACATTTTAATAATGTTGCTGGAAATGGATCAGGTAACTGACATGATTTAAGTGCACGAATATATCGGGCTTTTGGAATTTCATCGATATCTGATGTCATT
>Ga0209960_1000478_pt1 | contig 83008 bp, 80 predicted proteins | sample ThiBiot_500_plan_2_FD_183947 | JGI IMG/M metagenome (GOLD analysis project Ga0209960, IMG submission 183947) | Wastewater bioreactor microbial communities from Cape Town, South Africa - Thiocy_expt_500_plan (SPAdes) | ecosystem: Engineered > Bioreactor > Thiocyanate-remediating >... | reverse complement strand
GATGTTTAACAAGCTCAAGCATTTTCGTAGAGTTTCGACTCGCTATGATAAATTAGCCGTCGCTTATCTGGCTTTTGTTTATATTGCTGGGATATATTTATGGCTAAAATAAATGTCGACAGAACCTTGTCATCAAAATTTTTTTATTAAGGACTCTACTCTTAACCTACAATCTTATCTATATGTGTATATTTTTTAGCTCAGCCATATGCTGCTTTAACATTGGAATAGCCTGAATAAATTCATCGATAGTAAAATGATTAATCCCGTTTGTTTTATAATAATTTTTAAGTATTTGCTTAACCCCACTGAAATCATTGGCTTTAGTTAGGCCATTTACGAAAACAAAAATGTTTGAACTTTGAATAGGCCGACGATCATTTGGCTCAGCTTTATATTCTGATAGTTTTGCGTACTTTGCCCCATCTAGATAATTGTAATTTAAGAAATAGATTCTAGCAACTTTATAGGCTTCTGTTTTCTCGCCACGCTCTGCTAACAATCTCGATAGAATAAAAAATTCACTATTAATGTTTTCAATTTTCTGGGGTTTACCATTACTTATAAATTTTGCGTAAAAACTTCTAAGTTCTTTTAAACCGTTCGTATCCAAGGATTTTGAATTATTAGATAAAATATGAGTCGCAATATTCATAGCATAATTTTTGAGGTGGATATCTAGAATACTCAAAGGCTGAAAGTTTAAAAATTTTATCAGCTCAATTTGCAAACCAGCACTCAGAACAATTTGATTAAATACTGCGCTTGTACGAGCAAGAGAATTTAAAGTTTTAAGATCTTTACCCTCTAAAGCATAGGCCAAAACATGTTGAGTGGCTTCTCTTGATAAGGGTTCAAAATTGGTTATACTAAAAACTTTACTTGAAAGAATAAAGGGAGATAAAAGTAAAAAAGCTAATTTTTTATATGAAACATGCATAATTTTTCCTTTAATGCAGAATAATTTTATTATTTAATCATATTCTTGAAATGTTAATTAATTATTTATAACTTTTCTTTTTTAATTTTTTTTCCAAAAATCTTAAATAAGCATTTGTTTTTATTAAGAAATTTTCTTACTTTTTTATTAAAAAATCTACCTTTATGTAACAAATTTTATTGATAATTGTAACTACTTATGATACTCTAATAATAGACGTTTTATTTTGAAATCTTTCCTTTACATCGGCACCTGTAGAGGAAACTTTAAGACCAATTAAAAAGGAAATATAAATTATGTGACAAGATAAAAAAGAACAATAAAAAAAATTAAAGGGATTTACCCTTACAAAACAAATATTTATAAAAACAATTAAAGAATGGAGGCTTTTATGTCTGTCCACGGATGGATTATTATTAACAAACCGCTTAACATAACATCAACTGATGTTGTGCGCGCTGTAAAACGCAAATTCCCCCAAAATAAGGTGGGGCATGCAGGAACATTAGATCCCCTTGCAACGGGTGTTCTACCAATTGCCTTGGGAGAAGCAACAAAAACAATCCCATACCTTTCAGAACAAAACAAGATATATCGTTTTGAGGTTACATGGGGGAAACAAACAACCACAGATGATGCTGAAGGGGATACTCTGCTGAGATCCAACTATCGTCCCTCTGAAAAAGAGATAATCGCGATCCTGCCACAATTTACAGGCGAAATACGACAAGTTCCTCCGCGATTCTCAGCAATCAAAGTTGCGGGGAAAAGAGCTTATGACTTGGCACGGCAAGGGGAAGATTTCTCTCTTCAAGAACGCTCAACTTATATTTACGCTTTAAAACTTTTGGCGATAGAATCTTCCGATGTTGCTCAATTCGAGGTCGAATGCCAAAAAGGGACCTATGTACGAAGTCTTGCGCGAGATATGGCGAAAGCACTAGGAACGCTTGGGTTTGCGAGCATGATCGACCGATTGGCGGTTGGCACTTTTCACAAAGATGCAGCTTTATCGTATGAAACACTTGCAATTTGTGATGAAAAGATTCTAAAAAGAGACCATGTGCAAAATATCATTGCAGGGCTGGACGACATCCCGGCTGTAATGATTAATGAACAAGAAGTTGAAAAGATTCGTTGCGGCCGAGAACTCCGCACTTCTGTTTCACTTTGTCATGAGCTTTGCCTTCTTTGCCTTCATACCGCAGAGAACCCCATTGCTATTGCACAAGTTAAGGGCACAAGGATTCTGCCCAAACGCGTATTTGTATTAAATTAATGAATGAAAGGAATGCACGATGTCGTTACAAAACGAACAAAAAAAACAAATTATTAAAGATTATGCAACTGCTACAAATGATACAGGATCTCCGGATGTGCAAGTCGCTCTGTTGACAACACGTATCAAAGAACTAAGTAAACATCTTGAAGCCCATGTAAAAGATCACCATTCACGCCGCGGTCTTTTAATTATGGTTAACCGTCGTCGGCGGCTTCTTGATTATATCAAAAGAAGTAGCTTCGAAAGATATGAAGCTCTTATTAAACGTCTTGGCCTACGCCGCTAAAGCTTGCCTGAGAATGGCTTCAGAAAGGAATACATAAAAATATGTTTACAATTCACCGTCAAGAATTGAATTGGGGAGGACGTCAACTTGTCCTCGAAACTGGGAAAATAGCACGTCAAGCTGATGGCGCTGTTATTGCCACTTACGGCGAAACAAGTGTTCTTTGCACGGTTGTCGGCTCTAAGGATGTCTCAAAGGATCAACATTTTTTTCCTTTGACAGTTCACTATCAAGAAAAAGCTTTTGCTGCAGGTAAAATCCCAGGTGGTTTTTTTAAGCGTGAAGGCAAACCAAGTGAAAAAGAAGTCTTAACATCAAGACTTATTGATCGCCCGATTCGCCCTCTCTTTCCTGAAGGCTTTTACAACGAGGTTCAAATTGTTTGTACACTTTTAAGTCATGATCTTGAGAATGATCCAGATATCCTTGCTATCATTGGTGCTTCTGCTGCTCTCGCAATTTCCGGTCTCCCAGTTCATGAAACTTTAGCTGCTGCTAAAGTTGGCTACAAAGATGGTTCTTTTATTCTAAACCCAACTTATGCTGACCTCAACGATTCAAAACTTGAACTCGTTGTTGCTGGAACTGCTGAAGGCGTTCTCATGGTGGAATCTGAAGCTCATGAACTTTCTGAAAAAGTAATGCTTGATGCTGTGATGTTTGGCCATAAAGAATTTCAAGCTGTCATCAAAGCTATTCAAAAGCTTAAAAAAGAAGCTGGTAAACCGGAATGGAAGACAGTTGATCATAACGTTACGGAACAAGCCGTCTTTACACAAATTAAAAAATTTGCTGAGAAAGATCTCCGTAAGGCTTATCAAGAAACCAAAAAACAGTTACGTTATGCAGAAATTGATCGCGTTCGCCAAGAAGCCTTTACGGCTCTTAGTGCCGACGAACATCCTGAAGATGTTCTGAATGCTCAATTTAAGAAGCTTGAAGAAGAAATTGTTCGTGGTGATATATTAGATCAAGGCCGCCGCATTGATGGACGAGATCTTAAAACAGTTCGTCCGATTGAAGTTGAAGTTGGTCTTCTGCCACGCGCTCATGGAAGTGCTTTGTTCACACGCGGTGAAACACAAGCCCTTGTCGTTACAACACTTGGTACAGCTCAAGATGAGCAGATTATTGATGCGCTTGAAGGTGAAAGCCGTGAAAGATTCATGCTTCATTACAATTTCCCGCCCTACTCTGTTGGTGAAGCAGGAAGGATGTCCTCTCCAGGTCGACGCGAAATTGGCCATGGAAAACTCGCGTGGCGGTCGGTTCGTCCGTTATTGCCTACGAAAGAGCAATTTCCTTACACGCTACGTGTTGTTTCTGAGATTACAGAATCTAATGGCTCTTCTTCAATGGCAACTGTTTGCGGTACATCACTTGCATTAATGGATGCTGGCGTTCCTCTTGAACAACCTGTCGCTGGTATTGCCATGGGATTGATTAAAGAGAAAGAAAAGTTTGCCGTTTTAACGGACATTTTGGGAGATGAAGATCACCTCGGAGATATGGATTTTAAAGTCGCTGGAACTTCTCGAGGTGTAACCTCTCTTCAAATGGATCTTAAAATCACCAGTATCGATGAAGATATTATGAAAGTTGCTCTTGAACAGGCGCATGAAGGACGTCTTCATATCCTTAAAGAAATGGAAAAGGCAATTAATCAATCAAGAAACTCTGTGAAAGAAAATGCGCCTCGAATCGTGAGTATTCAAATTAATAAAGATCGTATCCGTGATCTTATTGGACCAGGCGGTAAAGTAATTCGTGAAATCTGTGAAACAACAGGCACAAAAATTGATATTGCTGAAGACGGAAAAGTGGATATTTCCAGTTCAAATCAAGCAAATATTGAAGCTGCTATTGAACGGATTAGGACTGTCGCAGGTGATCCTGAGGTTGGTGCAATTTACAAAGCGTCAGTTGTAAAAATCATGGATTTTGGTGCCTTCGTTGAATATTATGGAGATCGTCAAGGTCTTGTGCACGTCAGTCAGCTAGCCGCAACAAGAGTTGAAAAGGTTGATGATGTTGTTAAAGTTGGTGACATTGTTCACGTAAAATTGCTTGGTTTTGATGATCGTGGCAAAGCAAAGTTAAGCATGAAGGTTGTTGATCAAGCATCTGGGCAAGAAATTGCCGGATAATTCTCTAGATTTGAGATGAAACTATAATAAAATAACTTTGAGAGAAATTGTGAAGACTCTTAATCCTATTCTTATTTCTGGCCAGGAAGTCCTCCCTCTTATTGAAGGAGGGAAAGGGATTTCTGTTTCAAATGGTGAAAGCTCAGGCGCATGGGCTGCAGCAGGTGGCGTTGGAACTTTCTCTGGCGTTAATGCGGATGCTTATGATGAAAATGGTAACTTAATTCCTGTCGTTTATCATGGTAAAACAAGACGTGAACGTCATCATGAACTTATCGACTACGCCATAAAAGGCGGTATTGCTCAAGCAAAAATTGCACATGAAATGCGTAATGGCCAAGGTCGTCTCCATATGAACGTGTTATGGGAAATGGCTGCCTGTGAAGAAATTTTGCATGGTGTTCTTGAAGGAACACAAGGGTTAATTCACGGTGTTACTTGTGGCGCTGGTATGCCCTATAAAGTTGCTGAAATTTCTGCCCGCTACAATATCTTTTATTATCCAATTGTCTCCTCTGCACGGGCATTTAATGCTTTATGGAAACGAGCTTATCATAAGTTTCCTGACAGACTTGGTGGCGTTGTTTATGAAGATCCATGGCTTGCCGGTGGGCATAATGGCTTAAGTAACAGTGAAGATCCAACTCTGCCACAACCGCCTTATGAGCGCGTTCTTGCTTTAAGAAAGCAAATGGTGGAATTTGGCCTTCATTCTACCCCAATTATTATGGCGGGTGGTGTATGGTGTTTAAAAGAGTGGGAAGATTGGATTGATAACTCCGATCTTGGACCTATTGCATTTCAGTTTGGAACACGCCCTCTTTTAACACAAGAAAGCCCCATTTCTTCTGAATGGAAACAAAAACTTTTAACGCTGAAAAAAGGCGACATTTTCTTGAATAAATTCAGTCCAACAGGATTTTATTCTTCGGCAGTTAAGAATGATTTCTTGAATGATCTTCATGAGCGTTCTCAACGCCAAGTTGCTTATACAACGTCTCCTGTGGGAGATCATGAATGCTCTTTTGAAGTTGGCGCCAGGAAAAGGCTTGTCTATCTTACAGCACATGACTTAACTCACGCCCAACAATGGGTTGCGCAAGGCTTTACAGAAGGTTTAAGAACCCCTGATAATACGCTTGTGTTTGTCACACCTGAGCAAGCAAATCAAATTTTAACAGATCAAATCAACTGCATGGGATGCTTAAGTGCTTGCCAATTCAGTAATTGGCAGCAAATAGAACCTTATACAACAGGGCGTAAAGCTGACCCACGGTCTTTCTGTATTCAAAAAACGCTTCAAGAAATTTCCCATGGGGGTGAAGTTAATCAACAATTGATGTTCGCTGGCCATAATGCCTACCGTTTTGCGTCCGATCCTTTTTATGCTGATGGCTTTATTCCAACAGTGAAGCAGCTTATTGACCGTTTAAAAACTGGAAACTAAATATGAAAGGAGCTTTATAATGCTTACGATTGGCGATAAATTTCCTGCTTTTTCTCTTAAAGCAGTCAAATCTTCAGAAATTGAGGATTTCCCTCTTGTGACAGATCAAAGTGATAAAGGGAAATGGAAACTTTTCTTTTTCTGGCCAAAAGACTTTACCTTTATTTGCCCCACCGAAATTATTGGTTATGGTGATCTTTATAAACAATTTAAAGAAAGAAATTGTGAAGTTTATGGCTGTAGCACAGATTCTGACTTTGTCCATGTTGCTTGGCGCAAACACCATGGAGGTCTTGAAAATAGCCCTTTTGCATGGTTGTCTGATATCCGTAAAGAACTTTCAAGTGCTTTAGGGATTCTTCATAAGCAAGAAGGTGTGTGTTTACGTGCAACTTATCTTGTTGATCCTGAAGGAATTATTCGTCACGTCTCTATCAATGACCTCTCAGTTGGTCGTAATGTGGACGAGACTTTACGAATCCTTGATGGCTTACAGTCTGAAGGTCTATGTGGTTGTAACTGGAAAAAAGGTGAAGATCACGTCAAGGTTGCTTAACCTATATTTTGTTATAAATTAATTGTACTTAAGACACTCTCATCTTATTGAGAGTGTTTTTTATTTTTAAATACATTTCTTAGTTATTTTTTAATTATAATAATGTTATTATAATATTGTAATATTAATGGAGACGAGAAATGAAATTCTATCTACGTAATGCTCTAATGATTTTATCAATAGCTAGCTTAAGTAATAATTACAGTTTTGCTTATAAGAACGATTTCAGTGATTTTAAAAATGGTCCTAAAAACCAGTCAAATGTATCTTCTGATGTCAATAATACTTCAAGTACAACGAAAAAGCTTATGGATGTTCAACTTGCTGGAATTGAAACTCATTATTCTTATTATAAAAGCCCTAAAAATCAGAAGAATGATGATAAAGATGGCGAGGGAAAAAATACTTCTAAGTCTATTATTATTGGTACGAAATATAAGTTTTAATTACATTATAAATTATATTTGTATTGAGTCTTTTGTAAAGAGCAAGTTTATTCTTGCTCTTTTTTTTCTTCTTTATTCTTGCTTTTTCTATAATTCTTGCCTATAGAAAAAATAATTCAATTAATTTGTGCACTTAATAAAGGAATAGTAAAATGCTAGCAAAGCTTTTACTTTTGCTGTTTGCATCTCTAGGATTCGATTCTTCTTCCCAAACTCCAGTATTAAAAAATGGTTCTCAAGAAAGACTTGCTGTCCATTTAATTAGCAAAAGAAATACAGATAATCTAAAAGAACTTAAACGCCATTTTTCTAAGAAAAATGAGCCTAAGCCATTGTTTAAATTATATAATTTTAAATATAGAAAAATCAAATTTGCTTTGCCTTCTCAAACTCATTCCAAACCTTTAAAAAATTCCTCTCTCAGATTTTCCTTTATAGGAATTAGTTTCAAAATCTCTCAAAAGGTTCGCATCTTTGATTCAAAAAATAAGATGTACATACTTTTAGATGTTAAACCTTTTATTGAGACTCAAAAAATTCATACAATCTATACAATTGAAAATTACGATAGGAATCATGATGATCACACGTTATTTACTAGCTCATATTCACAATTAGATGGATCTTTCGCTGTAGATAGTGAAATTGTATCAATACAACCCAATAGGTTAAATTCCTCTCTTCTAGATAAAAATGCTTGTTCAAGTTCAGAAACGCTAATGTTTAATAAAAAAGAAACGTTTGTTTTTCATGATGCACAAGAAAAAGTAGTTTCTTCTACCTTTTCTCCTTCTATCAAAAATAAGTCGACTATTCAGATTCTTGAAGTGGCAACTGCCACGCTTGCACCTCATCCTCAATCAACATCATTATTCGAGGATAAAGCGTCAACCTCACAAATACCTACTTTTATTCCTACTTCTACGAATATGAGTGTTATTGCAACAACTCCTGCCCCAATAGCAAGATCAAGTACTCAGACTGAGTCGGTAGTACTCCCATTTAGTTTAATCCCAACTGTAACGCCTACTTTTCCTTTTATAACTACAAATAATCTAATAAATACTCCTTCTCCTCTAGTGGGTGAGAGCATTACCGATACTCAAGTTTTAGCAACTATACCCCCTTCAATTACTGAGAATACTAAAGAAACTTCTCTCCATGATTGTACAAAAATAGTCTCTCCAATATCTATTCGGCCTCTTACACCTAAGACTAACCGTTTAAATACTTTAATTACCTACATGAGCACAAATAATCCTATGGCACCAGAATCATTGCCTATTATACAACCATCGACACCCTCAAGCTCTAATAAAGAAACTTCAACTCAAGCTTCTCCTAGTCGACCAACTTTAAAAAGAAAAGTGACACCTCCTTTGTCTCATTTTCAGTTAAGTTTCAAAGCGGCAGAACACTACTTTAATGAAAGGCAAGCTAAATTAGTTCCTAAAGAAATATTACCTGACGTTAAAAATCACGATAATAAGCCTAATACAAGACCTGATCTTCTTAGAGATACCCTTAATAAGCCTGATGAAATATTGCAAAAAAATTATTTTGAAAAAATTTTAAATTCTAACATGAGAGTAGAATATATTTACGACTTACAAAATAAGCTTCCATCTCATGCTACGGTTGCCCAAGATTTTAGCCGAAAACTTAAAGAACATTCGAGCTTATTAGATGATTATATGTTAACACAAGATGAGGAAATTTTTGAGCAAGAACTTCTTAAAGATCCTGATTATAGCAATTCTTATCATTTAATAGAAAATGTTCGAGCACATCATAGAAGAAGTAAAATGAGTACAGAACCAGAGTAACTTCTATTTTACACAGCTATTTACTGAATATATTGTTTATTAATTTATTTCAGTTAAAATATATATTGAATGCTAAAAAATGGCATATATTTTTAAAATTTATTAAAGGAGTGAGGCGTGATTAGCTTAACAGATTCAGAGATTAAAGAATCTATCAAAATTCTAGAAACTCTTTTAGCAAATACGTACCTGCTGGCGCTCAAAACACAAAATTGTCATTGGAATATTGTAAGTCCTACTTTTTCGATGCTTCATGAATTCTTTGGAAATCAGTATGAAGCGCTTTCAGATGCTAATGATGAAATTGCTGAACGCATTCGGATGTTGGGTGGAAAAACACCGGCTACCTTCCAAGAATTTTTAAAACTTACAACGCTTAAAGAAAATAATAATCTGCAAACAGCTGAAGCTATGATTAAAGTTCTTCTTAGTGACCATGAGCAAATTATTTCTGAACTTCACGCAGCTCTTAAAGCGCTTGATAGAAGTACTGATGAAGGAACAATAGATTTCCTAATTGGACGCCTGAGGGATCATGAAAAGATCTCTTGGATGCTAAGAAGCCATTTGACTCTTAATCAGCAACCTAACTCTTGATTGCTTTCTTTATCAAGAAAGTTTTGATAAAAAATATTTAGGCAAAAACGTTTTTAAGACTTACTTTACAATTAGATTAATTTAATTCAATTTTGTTTAAATTTTTTCTAAATTTTTATATTTTATTAACATTTAAAGAATATAAAGGTTACGTAAGTGCAAAAAAATTAAAAGATAAATTGATTATTTGAGCAGCAAGTTTACTTCTTTAAGGTTGGAAGTGAGCAAAAATGATCCCCAGAAACGACAGTTTCTGGGATTTTTTTATAAAAAATCAAGAGAATGCTTGCCTTTCTTTCGATCTCTCGGCATTAATATTTTTTAACTAATAATCTTTAAAATGAAGAATGACACAATCTAATCGTCATAAATTTGAAAAAGGCCGAGCAGCAAGACTTGCTGCAGTTCAAGCTTTATACCAAATTTCCGAGACATCAGAAACAGCTTCTGCTGTGATAGAACAATTCATCATACATCGTTTTAATTCGGGCGATTATCCTGTCAGCGTTGATGTTCCCTTGTTTAGAAAACTTATTACAACAGCGAACGACAGGCAGCATGATATTATTGATATTATATCAGCGAATCTTAATCATGAATGGAGTTTAGATCGTTTAGAATCCATTTTAAAAGCAATCTTACAAGTTGCGACAGCTGAATTGTTAGGACGCTTAACAACTGTACCAACACCCGTTATCATCTCAGAATACGTTGATATTGCCCATGGTTTTTTTGAAGGAAAAGAGCCTGGATTTGTAAATAGCTATCTTGATAAAGTTGCAAAAAGTCTAGGTCATTCTCTCTCAAAACCTAAAAAATAGCTTATTCATTAAAATATTAAAAATTTTAAGAAAATGGAGTCAAAGATGGAAAATAGGCATTCCCCAGTTGTTTTATGTATTTTAGATGGGTGGGGACATCGTGAAGAGCTTAACCATAACGCAATTGCCCAAGCTAAAACCCCTACTTTTGACCATTTTCTAAAAGATTATCCTCATTCGTTACTTGAAGCATCAGCAGGTGATGTTGGACTTCCTGAAGGTCAAATGGGAAACTCAGAAGTTGGTCATATGAATATTGGTGCTGGACGTATTGTTATGCAAGACCTTCCTCGTATTGATGCAACTCTTAAAAATAATGAACTCGTATCTCTCTCTGAGTTTCAAGTATTTATTAAAAAAGTTAAGCAAGGAACAGGTATTGTTCATCTTCTAGGTCTTCTTTCTCCTGGTGGTGTTCATTCACATCAAAATCATATTATTGCCATTGCCAAAGCTTTTGCAGATCAAGGTTTAACAATTAATTTGCATCTTTTTCTTGATGGAAGAGACACATCTCCGAATTCAGGAAAAGAATATTTAAAACAACTTATCTCTGAAACGTCCAATATTCCTTCCATTAAAATCGCGACAATTGGAGGCCGTTACTTCGGAATGGATCGAGATAAACGTTGGGACCGTATTGAGCGTGCCTATAATGTTATAGTTCAAGCAGATGGTTCAATAATTAAAGATCCTCTCTCTTATATCCAAGAAAATTATGCTGCACAAATTACAGATGAATTTATCCCTCCTGCCCTCCTACAAGAGTATTCAGGTATGCAGGATGGTGATGGCCTCTTTATAGCAAATTTCCGCGCTGATCGCGTTCGACAAATCTTAAGCACCCTTATTCATCCTGATTTTAATGATTTCAAGAGAAATAAGATCATCCAATTTTCAGCCAATTTGGGCCTGGTCGAATACTCAGATGCTTTAAATCCGTATTGCTCTGCTCTTTTCCCTGCTATCGAAATTCAGAATAGTTTAGGAGAAATTATTGCAGATGCTGGATTAAAACAATTACGCATTGCAGAGACTGAAAAATATGCGCATGTCACCTTCTTTTTCAATGGTGGTCAAGAAACTCCTTTTCCTCAAGAAGATCGTATCTTAGTGCCCTCACCTAAGGTCGCAACTTATGATCTTCAACCAGAAATGTCTGCTAAAGAAGTAACTCAGGAACTCATTTCAGCCTTAAAAAAAGTTCCTTATGGGCTTGTGGTTGTTAATTATGCAAATACTGATATGGTTGGGCACTCAGGAAACCTTAATGCTTCCATCCACGCGGTTGAGTGTGTAGATCAATGTTTAGGTGAGCTTGAAAAACAAGTTTTAGCCCTTAATGGCACTCTTTTGATTACAGCTGATCATGGAAATGCTGAGCAAGTTTATGATGAAACTTTGCAAGAAGCTCATACAGCTCATACAATGAATCCAGTTCCTTTTATTCTTGTAAATAAAGCCTTGCACAAACTTTCTTTATCTAACGGCAAACTCTCAGATATAGCGCCTACGATATTAGAATTATTAAACTTACCTAAACCATCTCAGATGACAGGAAAATCTCTTCTAAAAAATCTTTTTTAATATATTTTAAGAAGACAAAGCCTGTTATAATTTATGCAGATAAAAATAAAGGGAAAAGTATGTTGATTCAGGTTTCTCGTCAGCTTTATTCATATCGCTTATGGGCTTATTTTATTAGTTGTTTTAGTATTTTAGTAACGGGATGCAGTGCACAAGAAAAAGATAAGACAAACACCATTCCATCTTTGTCTGCTAAGGAAGCTACTCTTTTCTATAGTTATGTAACCGATCGTGTTAAAAGAGAATATATTGAGAAAATTGATGATACCCAACTCTTAGAAGGTGCTTTGAATGGTGTTTTATCATCTTTAGATCCTTATTCTGCCTATCTTGACCCAGCAAAGTATGAGAATATCAAAAAGCAAACTCAAGGTCATTATGGTGGTCTCGGAATTGAAATGATTATGGAAGATGGGATCATCCTTGTCGTTTCCGCCCTGGATGATTCTCCTGCACAAAAAGCAGGTATCTTAGCTGGGGATCATATTATTGCTATCAATAAAGAAGCGACCTACCAGATGAAATCCTTAGAAGCTGCTGAAAAATTACGGGGTGAGCCTGGAACAGAAGTGACTATCTCCATTAAACGTGAAAAATTAGCCCCGTTTGATCTTACTTTAGAAAGAACTAATATTAATACACGACCTGTTAAATGGTATATTGAGGATAAAATTGCTTATATTCGTATTGCAACCTTCAATCAAGAAACAACAAAAGAACTTTTAAAAGCCGTACGAGAAATTAAAGAAAAAACAAACAAGACAGGTCTTACTGGTTATATCCTTGATGTTCGTAATAATAGCGGAGGTTTACTTGAAGAAGCCGTCTCTGTAAGTGACGTTTTTCTCAATGGAGGTAAAATCGTTTCAATTCGTGGAAGAGATCCAAAAAAGGAACTTAATTTTTCAGCAAATCCCGGTGATTTCACAAGCAATGCTCCTGTAATGGTTTTAATCAATGGTGGCACCGCCTCTGCTGCGGAAATTGTAGCAGCCGCCCTTCAAGAAAATAAACGAGCTGTCATTGTCGGAACAAAATCTTTTGGAAAAGGCTCTGTCCAAAGTGTTATTCCGTTGACAAATAAAGGTGCTATTAAATTGACTGTTGCCCTTTATTACACGCCTTTAGGTAAAACTATTCAAAAAAATGGCATCGAACCTGATATTAAAATTGAGCAACATATAGATATTAAAACGGTTAATGAAGATAAACGTTTAAGAGAAAACAACGTATTGGGTACTTTACCTGCAATTGCAACTGATAAAAAATATGCAGAAACCCCTTCTTCTAAGAAAAGTGTGAAAAGCAATCGTAAAGAACCGTCCCTTTTGAAGGATATTCCTGATTATCAACTTAATCAGGCCTTTAGCCTTTTAAAAGCCATGAGTCTTTATGAAAAACTTCAACCTGGAAAATATATCGATCACCTTAAAAAAAGTAAGTAAGACTTTAATAGAAGATAAAGAAAGAAGGGAAAGTGAAACATAAGAAAAAGCAGATTTTACCTTACCGTAACGGCGTTGGTATTATGCTGTTAAACCCAGAGAATAAGGTTTTTGTCGGTAAACGTATTACGCCCTCATCAAAAGCATGGCAAATGCCCCAGGGTGGAATTAATGAAGGTGAAACTCCAGACGAAGCTGCCTTCCGTGAATTAGAAGAAGAAATAGGAACGAACAATGCTAAAATTTTAGCGATATCGCAAACCTGGCATAGTTATGATTTTCCGCCTTATCTTATTAATAAAGTATGGGGAGGAAACTATCGTGGTCAGCGGCAAAAATGGTTCCTAATGCGTTTTTCAGGACAAGATACTGATATTAATGTTGCTACAGAGCAACCAGAATTCAATGAATGGCAATGGATAGAAATAAAAGAACTTCCTATTCTTGCCATTTCTTTTAAGCAAAAGACATATCAAGCTTTAATAGAGGAGTTTAATTCTTTTATAAAACCTAACTTATTAGTAAATGAAGCTGAATAGAATAAAGATGTTGGCTTTCACTTGGCCAATTACGACTTCATTATTTAAATCATAAGTAAATTTAAAATCAAAATTGTAACAAAATATTTCTTCAGCTATAGTAGTTATAATAGTCAACTCAGTTATCAAATTATACTTTTCTCATAACCCTTAGGAGACTAATTATGCCTTATCTTTATAAAACAATGAAATCACCTGTTGGTATTTTAAAGTTAATCGCTAACGATAAAGGTCTTACTGGAATATTATGGGAGAATGATTCTCCAGAGCGCACTTCTTTCACCTCCATAACAGAAGATAAAAATCACCCTTTCCTTCTTGAGGCTGAACAACAATTAAATAACTATTTCACGGGAAAATTAAAAAAGTTTTCTTTAAAACTTGATCTCATTGGGACTGAATTTCAAAAAAAGGTTTGGCAAGCCCTTTTAACAATCCCTTTTGGGGAAACGCGTAGTTATGCTCAAATAGCAAAACAAATTGGCAATCCAAAGGCAGTTCGAGCTGTTGGCGCTGCGAATGGTAAAAATCCACTCTCAATTATTGCACCTTGTCACCGTGTGATTGGTGCAAATGGTAAACTCACAGGATTTGCAGGTGGTCTTGAGACAAAAGCTTTTCTCTTAAAAATAGAAAATCCTCAGAGGGCATTTGCCGCTTAGGAAATCCACTTTATATGTTATGAAGCTAAGGGAAGGAGCATATAAGTTTTTGTTCTTCCCCATACAAGATTGCGGGGCCTCCAACCATAAAAGGACGGCTAACTGGTCCATGACCAATATCAGCCATTCTAAAAACAGGGAACTGGACTTCAGAAGCGAACTTTTTAAAAACTTCTTGCAAAAGTGCGCTTTGATCTTGTTCAGGTGTATCATATGTAAAATCAGCTAGCAGCAAAGCCTTTATCTCTTTAAAGGCGTTTGCCTGACGGAAGTGTTCTAAATATTCTGCAACACGGTATGGCTTTTCGTTCACGTCTTCTAGCAACAGTATTTTATTATTGGTTTGAATCTGCCAATTTGTTCCGAGACTATATTGTAAAACAGCTAAGTTTCCACCAACAATTGGAGCTGTAATTATTTCTAGGTTTTGAGCATAAGAATTCAAGGCAACTAAATCATTAAATTGAATCTCATTTTTGAGGCCAAATAAGACCTCTTTTAATTCATCAATTGCCCAAGGTTCAAATATACCAAGCCCTAGTCGCCTAAGCGGTGAAGCATGAATAGGCTTCCAGTTCCATTTTTGATGGAAGAATGTATGCAATGCTGTGATATCACTTAAGCCAATGAAGATTTTCTCAACAGCAGGAGCTTCAATTTTTTCTAATAAAGGAATTAGGCGTTTACATCCTGCACCACCTTGAAGGCACCAAATAGCTTTAGTTGTATCGTCATAGAGAGCCTCAACCAACGTTTCAAATCGCTTTGTGTCAGAATTTGCATACAACAAATCTTCCCCAAAAATATCGCATGAAATTTTCATTTTGAGGTCCCAACTTTTTAAGAAGGAGCGTACTTTTTCAAGAAGCCCCTCTTCTGAACCATATGAGGGTGCAACAACAGATATTACATCTCCAGGTTTCAAAGGTTGAAAGGATAAAGGAAAATGACTCATTACTAGAATCCGCTTTTAGAAAATTGTAATCCACTTATAAAACAGAAAAAAGAAAGCTCGAAGGTCTATAAGCCGGGTTCTGTCCTGGGATTACCAGGGATGATCATTCATCTGGAACTTTTGTTACCAAAAGCTTCACGCGACCTACCCGGACGATAACGCGGAAAGGCGCCTTTAGGTTGTCCTAAGTATCGTCCCTATTTGGTCTTGCTCCGGATGGGGTTTACCCTGCCGCCTTTGTCACCAAAAGCGCGGTGCGCTCTTACCGCACCATTTCACCCTTACCAGCTTAGCTGGCGGTATATTTTCTGTGGCACTTTCCCTAAGGTTACCCTCGCTGGACGTTATCCAGCATCCTCTTTCCGTGGAGCCCGGACTTTCCTCTTTTAAAATTTTAAAAGCGATCATCCGACCTTCGAGTCTCTTTTTGTTTGTAGCAAGTTTCTATTTATTTCTCAACCTAAACAGAATTATCCTTTTGCACTTCTACTTTACGAATAACATAAGTCCCAGCCATAATATCATGCAAAGTTTGCTTATGAGGTGTGAAGGCCATCATAAAGCGACCAATAAAAAAAATTGCCCCTGATAAAAAGGATGCTAAATATCGGCTTGTTGCTCGACCAAAATTAATAGGCTCGCCCGTTTCTGAAATTATTTTAAGGCCAAATGCTCTCATCCCAATTGTTGCTTGGTGCTTTGAGATATATTGAAGGGAAAAATATAACCATTGAATAATGAGAGGAATAATGTAGGCAACAAAAATGAAAGAAAAGTTTGCAATTAAATGTATAGACGCTGAAATTTGCTTTGCTTGATTCGCTTGATTTGCTAACTCGTTATTAAAACTACTTAAAGTCATTAAGCTTATAAAAATTGGCATTAAAAGAAACGTTAAGATCAACGTATCTAAACTCCACCCCATAAATCGAACCCAAAAACCAGCATATTCATATCTTGTTTCAAGATTTTTTTTGAGTGCTTCAATTTCAAAAGAGTCATGCATTTTGTCTTATTCCTTATTAAGCTTTATTGAGTTTATTTCGTTAAATTTATAAGCGAATTTCTCTTAGGATTTTATTCTTCGGCCCCACCACGTAGATTGGGACATGTTTGCCATCGAGATGCTGAAGTAGCAGTTCCTGTCGTACAACTCGCATCATAAATCGTGACATACCCTGTAAGCTTTGTGACATAACTTTGATAAGAAAGTTTTGCATTTTTTCTTTTCTCATCGCGTTCTTTCAAAAATGAGATTTGAGCTGGCTTTTCTTTCTGACATTTTTCATTACCTTCGGTGTCAACATATCCCTTTTGTTCAGATATATTGTTATCTTCTGAAGGATTTGAGTCAATTTCCATATCATCCATAAAAATTTACGCTCCTAATTTCTCTTCATGATGATGTATTGGCCTGAAATCAGTGGACCACATTTTTTCTAGATTATAAAAACTTCTCATTTCAGGTGTAAAGAGATGTATTATAACTGACCCTGTATCTAAAAGAACCCATTCGCTTGCTGGTAATCCTTCAACAACGATATTTTTATGCCCTTGTTTTAATAGTTCGATTTGTAAAATTTCAATACTCATTCTTACATGTTTTTGTGAACGCCCACTTCCAATAATCATGTAATCTGTAAAAGTAGATTTATTAAGAAGGTCAATGAGTACAATATTTTCAACTTTATGATCTTCTAAAAAAGTCATGAGGAAGGGTATAAGAGATGTCTCAAATATTGAGGAATGTGTTTTTTTATTTTCTTTCATTATCTTCTATTTTAAACCCTATATTACAATTATACTCTAAATTTCATTGAAATAAAATGTATTTGTAGAAATTACTCTTGAGTAGACTGAAGTTTGGCTGCTTGAATATGATCGTAAAGGAGCCTTAAAATGGGTTGCACGCCAGAACCACTTACTGCAGATAAAAAGTAGATGGGCTTCTTTAAAGCTGTTTCTAATACAGCCTTTTTTTCTTTCATTTCCTCTTCAGTCAAAGCATCTATTTTATTAAAAGCTACTATTTCTTTTTTATCAGCAAGACCATGGCCATAATTTTCAAGTTCAGCTCGGATGATTTTATAAGCCTGAATAGGATTTTCTAAAGTGCTGTCAACAAGATGCAAAATTACTTTGCAACGTTCCACGTGTCCCAAAAATCTTGTTCCCAGTCCGACCCCTTCATGCGCGCCTTCAATAAGACCTGGAAGATCTGCAAGAACAAATTCATGATCATCAACATGTACAACACCAAGTTGAGGATTTAAAGTTGTGAAAGGATAATCAGCTATTTTAGGTTTAGCACGTGATGTCACTGATAAAAAAGTTGACTTCCCCGCATTAGGAAGCCCTACTAACCCCACATCGGCAATAAGTTTAAGACGCAACCAAACCCATAGTTCTTCTCCAGGCATCCCTGCATCGGCTCGCCGAGGTGCTTGGTTTACGGAAGATTTAAAATGCGTGTTTCCACGTCCGCCAATCCCACCTTTTAGTAAAACGAGACGCTGTCCAGGTTTATCGAAGTCTGCTAATAAAGTTTGTTTATCATCATAATAAATTTGTGTTCCTACTGGAACTTTTAAAATAACATCTGCACCATTTGGGCCAGTACGATTACTCCCCATTCCATGATGCCCACGCCCTGCTTTAAAATGCTGCTGGTAGCGATAATCAATAAGAGTATTTAGATTTTCTACAGCCTCTACAATAACATCTCCGCCACGTCCTCCATCACCTCCATTCGGCCCCCCATATTCAATAAATTTTTCACGACGGAAACTAATACAACCAGCTCCTCCATCACCGCTTTTAAGAAAGATTTTTGCTTCATCAAGAAATTTCATATGTTTAAACCAAAAATAAAGGAGAACTCATGGTTTGAGCTCTCCTTGAAATCTTTATTCCAAAAATAAGTTACTGAGTAATAACAGAAACGTATGTGCGACCTTTTATGCCTGAAGAAAATTGTACTTTACCTTCAATTGTTGCAAAAAGAGTATGATCTGTCCCAATTCCAACATTTTTACCAGGGTGAAATTTTGTCCCTCTTTGACGAACAATAATGTTTCCTGAAATGACGGACTCGCCACCAAATTTTTTTACACCCAAACGACGACCTTGAGAATCGCGTCCGTTACGAGAGCTACCGCCAGCCTTTTTATGTGCCATTTATGATCTCCTACTTCTTTGTCTCTTTTTTAGCCGCAGGTTTCTTAACTTTTTCTGAAGCTGCAGGCTCTTCACTTACTGTTTTCTTTACAGTACTTTTAGTCTCAACTCTCTTTTGGCTAGACACTGTTTCTTCTTTAGCTATTTTTGGAGCTGAAGCAGCCTTAGCTGGCTTTTCTTCTACGGTTTTAGGTGTAGAAGCGCTTTTTTTAGCAGCTATAAGCTTAGGAAGTCCACTTCCACCAGTTGCAATTACTTCTTCAATTCGTAAAACAGTTAAATCTTGACGATGTCCAGCTTTCCGGCGATATCCTTGACGGCGACGCTTTTTGAAAACAATAATTTTATCTCCACGACCTTGCTCTAAAATCGTTGCGCGCACCGCGGCATCTTGTAAAAATGGCGCTCCAACAGTCATGTTGTTGTCGGCTCCAAGCATTAATACATCCCCTAAATGTAGAGTAGCTCCTGCTTCACCTTCTAAGCGCTCAACTTTTACAACATCTCCACTTGAGACTTTATATTGCTTTCCACCTGTCTTAATGACTGCAAACATTTTCAACCCATCTATTTAAATTTATAAGCTTGTGCTTCTTTAACATACTTAAGCATTAAGTAAAAACTAATTTTAAACCTGAATTCAGGCTTACGATACTTTTCAGTATAATTCTTGTAAGCAAAAGTCAAGAGGTTTCAACGAACCTTACAAAAAAATGAAGAAAAAAGTCAAACAGCTCTTGATAAAATTATAAATAATCAATAAATAGCGTGATTAAATAATCAAGAGACACAGAAAATGAGCAACATGAATAACATCCATGCTCTAAGTCGAGCAGTCATTATTGATCAAAATCATATATTATAATGTAAAACAACTGATTTGCCTCTCAACTTTTATTTTCTTCCCGGAGGCCATATTGAACATGGAGAATCCGCTGAGAAAGCACTGTTGCGCGAATTAGTTGAAGAAACTGGCGCTCAATCTTGTATTAAAAGATTTTTAGGTTGCCTTGAATATAGCTTTGAGCCCGGACAAAATAGCAAGTGTCATAATCATGAGTATAACTTCGTTTTTGAAGCTGCAGCTGAAACCTTAAAAGTCGACAATAAGCTCCTACAAGGTGAAAAACATATTGAATTGACCTGGATTGCTCTCTCTCAAATAGCTGAAATTGATTTTAGGGCTGGAGCCTTTCAAAACTCTTATTCCACTATGGTTAACGCGTTCTTCTGCTAATGTATTACATAGTGCGATGGTATAAAATCAGCTTAAAAAAGAGGAAACCTTTAGGTTTTTTAAGGCTGCCTCACACACGCCTAATTTTTTCCAAGAACATTCTTTACAGGCAGAATAAAAATTTTTGTAGGTCATTTTTTTGAGAATACGACCTTTTGCTTGCCTCCAAGTAAGAATCTCACCGTCTTTCAAATTTAAAATACTAGCATGCGCTTGATCTAATGAATCAATTTTTTTTTGGCTTGTACACAAATCACGTGCAAGCTTATTAGGACAAGACGTACAAATAGAATCCGTCCCAAAGCTCACTTTTATAGAAGTATTTTCGTCTCTCGTAATCTTATTAACGATAGTCGCGTAATTTTTGATAAAATCTGGTGAATAACCTTCCCCAACAAATCCAAGTGTACACATGAAATGATGGGGACGAAAAGTTAACATGCCTTACCTTTTTAGAGCTTTAACAATACTTGCTAACAGAATCGTCTTAACAACTCCGGGCAGTATAAAAGGAACAACGCCACTTTGAATAGCAGCCTCAAATCCTATGAACTTTGTAAGCCATATCACCCCAAGGCTATAAATTATTGTTTGACCAACGGCACAACTTGCAAAAATAATGCCCCAAGTCTTATGTGTAATTTTTGAAAAAATCCAAGCTGTTAAAGGTGCTGCCACTAAAAAGCCTGCAAAATAACCTCCTGTGGGTCCCAAAAGATAGGCATAGCCCCCTGAAAACTCAGAAAAGACTGGAACGCCTGTTGCTCCTAATAAAAGGTATGCCAAGACAATTTCAAATGCTTGCCTGGGCTTGTAGGTTAAACCAATCAACATTATAGCGACTGTTTGCAAAGTAATTGGTACAGGCTTTAATGGAATGTGGATTTGAGAGCAGGCAAAAAGTAATATCACCCCTATTACAAATTGGCCGCTATATGATTGTATATATGTTTTCAAAAAGCTTAATTTTTGAGATGCTTGCATTTCATCCTCCACAATTAATATCGCTCTCTTATAACAAGCTTTTTATAAAAGATCTACTAGTCTTAACAAAAAAGGCAGATTATGGTCTGCCTCTCAATGATATTGCTGATATGAATTAACTTTATTTTTTACTTCTTATTTCTAAAAGTATCCAGTTCAACAACTTTTTTTGCGTTATCGACTTTTTTTGTAGAGTCACTCACTTTTTCTTTTTTAGCCTTTTTCTCAGGTAGCATGGGGGGACTTGGCTCGAATTGTAAACCGAACTTTACCGAAGGATCTAAAAAGCTAATTAAAGCAGCATAGCTGACTTCAATACGTTCTTGCACCTCGTTAAAGCTTAACAAGACTGAAAAACCTTTATCGTCTGCTTTAAGATCCCAAAATTGATGTTGAAGAACAATTGTAATCTCTTCTGGATGTTGTTTCCGAAGATACTCTGGCACCTTTACATCCGGGCGAGTGGATTCGAAAGTTATATAAAAATGGTGTCTTCCTGATAAGCCCTCTTTGCTTGCCTGTTGCAAAGCGTCGCGAACAACCCCTCTTAATGCAGATTGAACCATTTCATCATAATCAAAAGCTTTATTACGACTCACTTCTTCTTCCTTATTATTTTCGATATCACTCATGCTATATTCACCATCTTACCTAGAAACCATTTCAGAAAAATTAACACGACTCAAAAAAGAGCGCTTATGTTTAAAATGACGTAACCAAATCTTATATTCAAGGAATAAAAAAATATTGAGAAATAAATTAAGTGAGGGGCTTCTGTTGCCCGGTGCCCCTCGAACCGCTAACGATAACTAAGCAGCTTGTGCAACTGCAGCCCCGATGCCATTGTTATTGATGGCTTGAGGTACATTACCATTAAGAGCAAATTTTGATTTGCCATTTACTATTTATAGTCCATTTACGACGGTACTATGTCGAACGAAAGCCTCTACCTTTGAGCGTACGTCGATCCTATTTCGCCCCCATGAAAGCTGTGTGCCGTCTCTCACAGGTTTGGTGGAGGCGCCGGGTACCGCCCCCGGGTCCGTTCCACCTATTCCGTAGCGCGTTTATCGTCATAGCTAGGAAAACCTAACAATTATAGTATACAAAATTTTTCTGAAAAATGAAAGAGAAACTCTAGAAGCTTTGTTTTTTCTCTGTTAATCTTTGGCAAAAGGCAAAAGGAAACTTCCAATGACAGAATTTAAATTTCTTCCCCTTCAAGATAAAGATGTTTTCACAGCTATTGAGCAAGAACTCCACCGGCAACAAAATCAACTTGAGATGATCGCCTCAGAAAATTTTATTTCGCCTGCCGTGCTTGAAGCGCAAGGCTGTATCATGACAAATAAATATGCTGAAGGCTATCCCGGACGCCGTTATTACGGAGGCTGTACATACGTTGATCAGGTTGAAAACCTTGCCATTGAACGTGCTAAAGAACTCTTTAATTGTAGCTATGCAAATGTTCAGCCTCATTCTGGATCTCAAGCAAATCAAGTTGCCTTTCTCACTCTCTTGCAGCCTGGTGACACTTTTTTAGGGATGGATCTTAATTGTGGAGGTCATTTAACCCATGGTTCATCTGTTAATTTGTCCGGTAAATGGTTTAATGCCGTTAGCTACCCCGTCCATAAAGAAACACATCTTTTAGATTATGATCTTATTGAAGAACTTGCGATTCAACATAAACCAAAACTGATTATAGCAGGCGGTTCAGCCTATCCTCGTACCATCGATTTTGCACGGTTTAGACAGATTGCTGATCAAGTAGGTGCCTATCTTATGGTTGATATGGCCCATTTTGCAGGATTAGTTGCAGGTGGTGTATTCCCTTCCCCTCTTCCTCATGCTCATGTTGTCACCACAACGACACACAAGACTTTACGTGGCCCACGAGGAGGTATGATCCTTTCAAATGATTTAGAGATTGGAAAAAAGCTTAACTCTGCTCTTTTCCCTGGTGCTCAAGGCGGCCCTCTCATGCATATTATAGCAGCAAAAGCAGTTGCATTTAAAGAAGCTCTCTCGCCTACTTTTAAACAGTACGCAGAACAAATTATTAAAAATGCCAGAACTCTCGTTGAAACACTTCAAAATCAAGGATTTAGCATCACAACCAATGGAACAGATTGCCATCTCTTACTCGTGAATCTTCAAGCGCAAAATCTCACTGGTCAGGAAGCATGCGATATCCTTGAGCATGCCGGCATTACATGTAATAAGAATAGTGTGCCTTTTGATCCTCTCCCCCCTTCGAAAACCTCAGGCATACGCTTTGGTTCTCCAGCTTTGACGACAAGAGGAATGAAAGAAACAGAGTTTCAAGAAATCGGTTTTATGATTGCAGAACTCCTCAAAAGCCAACAAAATGGTAGTAGTGATGCTCTTCAACAAAAAATTCAAGAAAAGGTCGCTCAACTTTGTCAAGCTTTTCCCCTTTATAAGGAGTTATAATGCGCTGTCCTTTTTGTGGTCATCATGACACAGCCGTTAAAGATTCGCGTGCAATTGAAGAGAATGTGGGCATTCGACGTCGTCGCCATTGTACAGAATGTGGTGCGCGCTTTACAACGATTGAACGTGTTCAGCTTTTGCCTCTAAAAATTATTAAAAAAAATGGTGAGATTGAACCTTTTGACCGAGAAAAACTTTCTCATTCAATGGAATTAGCCCTTCATAAAAGGCCTATTGATGCAGAACGTCGAGAACGCGTTATTAGCAGTATTGTTAGACAACTTGAAACTTGCGGTGAAACTGAAATTTCTTCCAAGAAGATTGGTGAAATGATGATGCAGTCACTTTATGAACTTGATAAAGTTGCTTATGTACGCTTTGCATCAGTTTACCAAGACTTTGAAGTTCCCGGAGATTTTAAAAATTTTATTACAAGCCTTGATTTATCAGAAGAACCAGATCCTGCTAAAGAATAATAAATGAACTTTATTTCCACCATTATTGTCTTTATTCTTTTTTGGTGGCTGATTTTCTTTTCCCTTCTTCCTATAGGTATTAAAAAAGAACTAAATCCTACTTTAGGCCATGATAGAGGCGCCCCCTCCAATCAACGGCTTGTCATAAAGTTCATGTTTACAACGATCGGTGCAGTTTTTTTAACAGCCTTAATTTATTATATAGTTGATCAAGAGTGGATTGCATTGTGGGTCTAATCCATTTTGAACCTTTGCAAAAAAAGCATCTTCAACTTTTGCATCTTTGGTTAAATGATTTGCAAGTGAAGCCGTGGTATGACCCCTTTCAAGAAGCAAGCTTGGAAAATATACAGAAAAAATATTTATCTTATACACAAGGTTATAAGCAATTTAACGGAACTAACAGGCCTATACAAGCCGTGGTTTCTTATCAGAACAAGACTCCTTTTGGTTATATTCAACTTTATAATGCTTTTGATTTTCCTCGAGAAGGATATGATTTACATGATTATATAGACTACGCGCAACAGCTTGGAGCTATTGATTTTTTTATTGGAAATCCTAATTTTCGTTCTAAAGGTTATGGCTCTTTACTCCTTGAACAATTTATTTACGAAATTGCTTTTAAAAAATTTAACCGCATCATAGTTGACCCTGAGGTAACAAACATCCGTGCAATAAAATGTTATGAAAAAGTTGGCTTTAAAAAAATTATTTACATTCCAACAGCTCCAATGACATATAGTAGCCTCATGATTATCGAACGTGAAAAATGAGGAATGCTTTCATTAATCGTATTAAACTCTCGGGCGGTTATGCCCTTCTCCCAATTTTATTATTTTTAGTTATTTTTATCGGAAGTGGCGTTTATTTTAGCCTGCTCAATACACCCTTTGCTTTTTATCAAGTATCTGCAACTGTTGCTATTCTTCCTTCCATTATTCTCGCCATTGGACTTGGTAATGGTGATTTTGTGAGCAAAATTTCAAACTTCATTGATGGCGTTCGAGACAGTAGCATTATAACAATGTGCCTGATTTATCTTTTAGCTGGCGCCTATACTGAAGTTCTTAAAAGCATTGGTGGCGTAGAGGCCGCAGTTAACTTAACGCTTTCCTTTCTTCCGCCACAAGCCACTCTCCCAGGCCTTTTCATTCTGAGTGCATTCGTTGCAACAGCGATGGGAACATCAATGGGAACGATCGCTGCCATGGCACCTATTGCATTTGGAATTGCCCAAGCTATTGGACTTTCAATTCCTCTCACAATGGGAACTGTTGTCGGTGGCGCTATGTTTGGAGATAATTTATCTTTAATCTCAGATACAACAATTGCGGCCGTACAAACACAAGGCGGAACACTTAAAGATAAATTTAAAATCAATAGCTTAATAGCCTTACCCGCAATGATTGTGACGTTAATAACTCTTATTGCTTATGGCTTTAATAATCCTTGCCAATCTTGTGTAACGATAACTGAGTTTCCGTGGATTATGAGTACCCCTTATATCTTTGTGCTCATTCTTGCGATCTCAGGCGTTAATGTTTTCCTTGTTTTAATACTGGGTATTTTATCTGCCGGCTTCATTGGGATTTGTTTTACTTCCAACTACACTCTTCTTAACTATGCAAAAAGCATTTATCAAGGCTATGGAAGCATGCAAGAAATCCTTATTTTGTCTTTGCTTATTGGCGGATTAAGTCATCTTTCTAAAACGCAAGGAGGCTTACAATCCTTAATTAATTTCACAGGAAAAATTGTTCATAAATTCTCAAAGAAAGAATCAAAATCTGTTGTTGAAGGTGCTATTGCAACTATCGTAAGTTTATGTGACATCTGCACGGCTAATAATACAATTGCGATTATTCTTGCAGGTGAAGCAACCCATGAATTAGCAAAAAAATATCATCTTCCTCCTTCTCGCACTGCCACACTTGTTGATCTTTTCTCGTGTGTTTTCCAAGGTATTTTACCCTATAGCGCTCAAATTTTACTAGCAGGCTCAATTGCTAGCATTTCGCCTTTATCTATTATCCCGCATGTCTATTATTGCTATGCCTTAGGAATTGCGGGAGTATTTGCGATCTTTCTTCAAAAACCTAAATTTCATGCAAAATAATAAGCTTAACCATTTGGGAATAATACCCTCTCCTCACAATTGATAAAATTTGTCGAGAATTTATTTCAAGAAAAAGTACGACATTAATTAAAATTTAACTCATCTTCTATTATTCTAAACATAAGATGAAGTAAATTAGGGATCGGCTAATGAAAAATATCTACTTTGAATCTATTATGGTGATAGAACGTCTTCACAGACTTTTCTTAGAAGTTACCAGAATAGAACTAGATCGTTTAAAAATTAAAGACATTAATAACGTCCAATGTTTTATTCTTTATAATATTGGCGAAAGTCATTTAACTGTCGGTGAAATTTCGAATCGTGGATATTATTTAGGTTCAAACGTAACCTATAACCTTAAAAAAATGGTTGAGACAGGTTATTTAATCCAAGAGCAATCTTCTCATGACCGTCGCTCAAGCCACATTCGTCTTTCAGAAAAGGGTATGACACTTTATCAACGATTTGATCAAATTCTTGCAGAGCATACTAAAAATATGAAACATAATGGAATCTCTGAGCAAGATCTTAAAAACTTAAAGTCTTTATTAGGACGTTTAGAGTCATTCTGGAATTTTACTGTCACGCATGATATGCGATTCTAATATTTTCTTTAGAGACCAATAGGGTCTAATTGAAAAGGCCGTCGGCTTGCAAAATTAAATTAACTATAGTAGTCTAAGCTTAGATTTGAACCGTATTAATAGGTATAAGATTATGAAGCTGAGTTTTTTTACGGTATTAACAAGTTCTCTTTTAGCGGGGCATTCACTTCAAGCAACAGATGTATTGTTATCTCACCAAGATTCCAATCGCCACACATCTTCACACTGTAGTCCTTCTTCCTATGGTTCTTCACCAAAAGATTTTAGCGATCCACATCCTGGACAACAAAGAACCGTTCATTCAGCGCAAATCCCTGCCGAAGAATATTCCTTAAATATGGAAACTCTTTGGGAAGGGATATCAAAGCCGGTTACCTTTGAAAAAACGCCTTCCAACACAACTAGAGCAATTACTAGCTTAATGAAAGAAGAAAGATTTGAAGACGCAATTACCGCATACGAGAAACTCTTTTCACTCTGTGCAGACTCAAAAACTTGTGAAAATTTTGTAGGATATGCGTATACATTAAATAAGCTAATTTACCAACTTTTTTCTCGTGCAGAAAATGAACTTAGAGTAGATATTTGGCGAAGAAATAATGGTTGGAAACCTCAAAACCGATACATTCCAGCGCTGCAAAAAGCTTTAGAAAAACAAATTTCGATATGCGAAGAACTTATCAAAAATCATAAGCGGGACAATTTATCAATTTGGAGCTATTTGACAGAAGCATTAATTAAAAGCTTTAAATATGAAAAAGATAAATTAAAACGTGATAATTTGAAGTTACAAATAATCCCAAGTTTAAAGATTATTAAGGAAAAGGAATCTACTTCTAAAGACCTAGTTTCAAAGCCTTACGAAAACTTAGGTTATGAATTTCAACAATACTTAAAAGTTAGAAAAAAAGTTTTATCTAAGCAAGCTGCTGAAGTGAAATAAATTTCAACAAGCTTTTTCATTTAAACATCAAATATTTATGAAACTTTTTAATTTTTATATTTTTTTAATAGCTAATATAGCTTTAGCTAGTTTTCAAATACCTTTACAAGCTAGTGATTCTTTCCTTGATGAAGATGATTTAACAAGTAGTTATGAAACTATATCTATGTCTTCAGAGTCAGATTTTGAAGAAGATCCTTTCGCTATTTTTCAAACATCATCAGAAATAATTCTAGGAATTTTGGATAATTTAAGTATTAAAAAACTTACTTTAGCATCTCTTGTATGTTCTTATTGGAAAAAATTAAGTGTTCATCAACACTTATTCCCACTTTTTGAGGATGAAAAAGCCAAAAGCGAATTTTTTACCAAAGAAAAACCACTTCGAATCTCGCGCGTCATTTTTAAAGATCCCAAGTTAATAGTAAATCTTCACGAATATGCTCTCTTTCCTGATTTTTATCATCTTCTTTGGGTTGATCATGATGTACAGGAAAAATTTTGGCAATTTTCTTCTTCTAAAACTTTAAGATTTAATCGTCATTTAGAAATGCCTTATAAAACTGTACAAAATTGGCTTCCATGCGGAAAAATTTTATTTATTTTTTATCCTTTAGATAAACAGATGCTTTTAAAAAATGCTTTTCAAACTTTAAGAATTTTTATTGAGAGTGAACCTCACTTAAAGGATATGAGATTAAAAGATTTAAACTTACTAAAAATTTTCACCCTATCAACTGCGACAGAAGACCGCCAGATGTTAAGGATAGCGTGCCAAAAACATATACAATTGAGACCTAGCTTAGTTGAGCCTCATCCTGTTAGAATATGGCTCGAGCAAGTTGAAATACAATGGCAACTTATGGATAACTTCAAAGCATCTGCTCAATTACAAGAAGAGACAACCACTGTAATTGCAACTCAAGCCCAACCACGATAGTCCATTAAATTTTTAAAATTTCTGATGTTGTTTCTTGAACTTTTTTAAGTTCGAGGTCAGCTAAATTTGGTGAATACAAAACTTTCACATGTGTGCCACGAGGAGCATATACAGTAGGATCAGAGAAATCCGACCACAAAACTAGCGTTTGACATTTCATGGCCGCGGCCAAGTGAATAGGTCCCGTATCATTTCCAATAGTCGCTAATGCTTTAGAAGCTAATACCCCTATTTCGAAAAAATTAATTTTTTGGCTTAAATTATGAATGGTTGGAAAAATCTCAACGATGCGATTGACAACGTTAACATCGTCTGGCCCCCCTAACAAGACGGGATTAATGCCTTTTTCTTTAAGCCATAATGCGAGCTCCGCATATTTCTCTGCGGGCCATCTTTTATAAGCCCCTTTCAGTGAACTTCCAGGAATCAAAAGAACCGCTTTTTTAGGAAAATCAAGATGACTTACGTCTCTCTTCAACCAAGACAGGTTTGGAAAAAGCTCATCTTGTCCCTTAAGATCAAGGCCAGCAATTTTTAATTGATCTGCGAATCTTACGAAAGCATGAAGCTTTTTTCGATCTTTGCGTCTTTGAGGATGGGAACATCCGGGTGCAACCCCTGACCATTCTGGTCTTTTTTTGAACCCCAACAATTTAAAATAAAAAGCTGTTCTATCTGAATTTTGCAAATCGTACACACGATCAACTTTCATTTTTAAAAGACGTGCTCTTATCTTCCAAGTTGCTAAGGGGTTCCGAGAGCGAGGATCACTTATAATATCGTCAAAATACCCTGTTTCACTCATTAAATTAGCATAAGTTGGACTTGTTAAAAGAGTGATATGAGCTTGAGGATGATTCTTGCGAATTTCGGCAAATGCCCCCATTGCATTTATAAGATCCCCTAAAGCACCATGTTTAATAATTAAGATTTTTTTATACTCTTTCAATAACAAGCTCTTTATCCTTGGGACTGTTGTAGATTTACGATAGTTTACATGTTTTTATGGGTAATAAAAGATATTTACAGAAATTAAGACGGGTTTATTCTAAAAAAATGAAAGTTTTACTTACACGTGCTCTACATGATTCTGAAGAACTAGCCAAAGAACTTCTTAAGCATCATATTGAGAGCCACATTGATCCCTTATTTAAAATCCAGCTAAATGCTTTTAAGGAAGATTTTTCTGAAACTCAAGCCCTTGTTATCACAAGCCCTAATGGAATTAAAAGTTTTGCCTCACAAAGCCAAGAGAGGTCTCTTCCTTTATTTGTCGTTGGGGAAGAATCTAAAAGACTCGCTTCTTCTCTGCATTTTAAAAATGTTATCCAAGGAGAAGGGACTGCTTTCTCCCTCTTACCTCTTATCCAAATGGTCTGCCCTTCTCTAGATAAAGAAATTGCTTACATTACAGGTAACTATATACATACTGATCTTTGCGAACACCTTCGTCATAAAGGATATATGACAAAGCGAATTATTGCTTATAATACAATTGAAAAAACTTCTTTTGAGCCAAAAACATTTCAATTTTTAAAGGAAAAGACAATTTCTGTCGTCGTACTTTTTTCTCCCCGCAGCGCTCAAATATTTGCTAAACTTATTCAGAATAATAAAGATGTATGCCAATCTTTATATGGGGCTTGTTTAAGCATGGAAGTTATGAACAATGTTTCTGAAATGCCCTGGAAGCAACTTTATACGGCAGCATCCCCTACACGTCAGGAGATTATTAGAATTTTAAAGTATTTAAAAGAAGGAGGCGTCCTGTGATGACACACCCCCAAGAATCGTCGACTAAAATAGAGGCAGAAATGCCAGAGGCTTCAGCACCCCTTTTGAAGAAAGCTGTTCTTGTAAATATTGTTTTTTTAGGATTTGCGCTAATCGGTGTTGCTCTTATTGTTCATCATTTAAATCCCCGTCAAGCTATTCTTACTCTTTCCTCACAATTTTCTACTCTTGAAAAAAGGATCGCTGCTACTGAGGAAAGAGTTAAACTTTACGAAACTTCTCTAAATGAGCTTACTCAAAAATTAGACCTATTAACGTCACAACAAACAGCCGTAAAGACACAAGAAATAGAACCAACTTATCAAAAGCTTATACATGAATTTAAGGTATTGATGGAAAACCAAAAGCCTTCACAAGTTTCTGTTCCTTTACTCGAAAAACAGGTTCTTTTTCGGTGGTTTTCTAATCACATCAATATTAAAGAGATTCCTAATCACAAAGTTTACAGCCAAGCTTATGAGTTTATGAAGCAAGGAAACCTTCGACAAGCTATAGATATTTTAAAGCCTTTAGCCCAAGACAGTACTTCGCCTTTGGCCCTATGGCTTGAAAAGGCCTCTGCTGTTCAAAAATCACTTTCAATTGAGGATTAATATGAGAAAGTTATCTTCATTCTCTCTTGCCTGCTTACTCTTAGGCGTTGTTATCTTTTTTCTTCATAGATATGGCGGACTGATTACAATTACCTGGCAGGATTATCAACTCGAAGCAACCGCTGGCATGTTATTCTTTCTTCTTATCGTTTCTCTTCTAGCCATTAAATTATGTACAAACTTATTACACTTTCTTTTTAATTGGCGAAAATATCATCAAAAACGTCATCGTAATAAAATTCCTGAAGAAATTATGTCTATCTTCTTAGCTTTAGAACGAGGATTACCTAAAATTGCTCTTGAAAAAGCAAAATTAGTCCAGAAATATAGCCCTATCCAAGGCTTAGGTGAATATTTTGAAGCCATGGCTTTGATCGCTCTTAATGATGATGAACAAGCAAAAATGATTTTTAAAGTTATGACAACTTATAAAAAAGTAGAATACTTAGGATGGCAGGGTCTTGCTCGCCTTAGTTTAAAAAATGATCGTCCAGCACAAGCTCTTGCCTATACTGAAAAGGCATTGCAATATTTTCCTCATTCTCCATGGGCGCTTAAAACAGTTCACGAACAAGCTCAAGCATTAGGAGACTATACAAAAGCGGAACAGGCTTTAGAGCAACTCAAACGGCTTGGTTATCTTGAAAAAACTTACTTAGATGAGAAAAAAGGTGCTCTCTTAACAAATTGGGCGAAATCTTTGGAAGGTCAGCATGCTTATAAAGAAGCTCTTTCTCGAGCTCGGAAAGCTTATCGGCTTCATCCCGGTGTAGAAGAAGGAAAAATTTTGGCAGAACTTCATATAAAATTGAATCATCGGTGGCGCGCTCAATTTTTGATTAAACGCCTTTGGAAGTTATTCCCAAGTGAAGACCTTCTCAAACTGTATTTACAAACAATAACTTCTAAAACTGCTCTGGAAACTTATGAAGCAATCCAAAAATTAACGTCGAAAAATCAAGATCATGAAGTTTCTTTAATAGCTTTAGCTGAAGCTGCGCATAAAGCTCATCTCTGGGGAGCGACAGAAGAGTATATTAATCAACTGGCAAGAGTCACAAAGGATTCTGTGAAAGTCCACAGTTTGGAAGAGAAACTTTCAAAAAATAATCCTTTTAAATAAGCTCAAGATGAAAATTGTTAGCGGAAGTAGCAACCGACCTTTAGCCGAAAAGATTGCTTTTTCGCTTAATATTCCTCTTGTAAAATCTTCTCTTAAAATTTTTTCTAATAAAGAATTTTGTGTAAAAATTTTTGAAGAACTAACAGGAGAAGACGTTTTTGTAATTCAATCAACTTCTTTTCCTGTAAATGATAATTTGATGGAATTAATGATTACTTTAGATGCCATAAAGTCGAATAATCCAAGGTCTGTTACAGCTGTGATTCCCTATTTTGGTTATTCACGCCAAGATCGTCAAACAATTACCTCGTCTTCGATTCCTGCTAACTTGATCGCGCAATTAATTATAACTTCGGGAGCTGACAAAATCATAACGGTCGATTTGCATTCTGAACACTTACGAAAGTTTTCCAATCTTTCATTACAGAATGTTCCTATCACTTCCGTTTTTTATGAAGCAATAGCTTCTGATTATCTTCCTAAAGATACACTCATTATTTCACCCGACCAAGGAGGAATTGACCGAGCTCATGCGCTTGCAAAACTTCTAAACCTTGATGTCGTCTCGCTTTACAAACGAAGACATGCTGAGTCAGGCACTTGTATCATGTCATTAGAAACTTCAGTAAAAGGCCGTCCTTGTATTCTTATTGATGATATTGTTGATACCGCAGAAACGCTTTGTAAAGCTTCTGAAACTCTTAAGCAAGCTGAAGCAAAATCAGTAAAAGCTTATATCACACACGGCGTCTTAACAGGAGACGCAGTTAAAAGGATTGAAGCCTCATGTCTCGACAACGTTTACATCACAGACAGTATTTACTCTTCAATCTTAAATCATAAATGCCTTAAGATCCAATCTCTCTCAGTTGCTCCCTTAATTATAGAAGCTTTAACGACTAATCTGGCTTCTGGCTTATCACCAATTCCGTTATGAGGTTTCGTAATTCTCGCGTTACAACAGAAAGATTTGCAAGATCAAAGGAATTTTGTAAAAAGGCTTCTTGTAATAAACTATCTAAAGACAATAATTTATCTTGTGAAGCTTTGGCCCATAATTCTAGAAGCTTTTGCACTTTTAATCGAGGATCTTGAGGATCATGATTTTCATCAAATTGTAAAACTTGAATCACGACTTCATTCTGAATATTAAAGAGATCTTCTTGAATGCCTAAAATTGCGAGCCGGTGCCAAGAAGTATTGGATTTTATCTTCTCAATAGCTTGCCTTAAGCGCGTTATCCCAAGCCGAGCGCCCACGAGAAAATAGATTGTCGCAATCTGTGCAATGCTGTAGCCTGTTTGTGAAGCAATTAAAATAATGTCCGGAGAAGATGTCGCAACCTGAATGTGAGAAATCTCAAGAGCAAGTTTTTGGGGAAGCCCTAAATTTTCATAAAGAGCAATTTGTTGCTGCCTATTTTGTTGACTTTGCTCATCCAAAAATGTCTCTAAGTCTGACAGAAAAGCGTTTGTCCCAAGCTTAAAGAGATGTGTTGAAGCCGTAATATTATCTTGCATTTTATAATGACGAATAAGCCACTTAATTGTGCGACGTACCATATGAAGAATATCAATCATCACTTTTAAAAGTGTTGAGGGATGGATTTGTTTATCAAGACTTTCAAGCTGGCGCCATAAAGTGCGTAAATCAAAGACATTACGAATAAGGATATAAGCTTTAAAGACATCTTCAAGACTGCAATTCAATTTCGCCATGGTATCATAAATAAAACTGGCACTAATACGATTAACAATTTCATTTGTGATTTTTGTAGCGATAATCTCACGTCGAAGAGGGTGTACCAAAATTTCCGCTCGATAAGATTTACGCATATTTTCTGGAAAATAATTTAAAAGATCTTCCTCAAAAACAAAATCATCTAATAAGGAAGAAGTAAGAATTTCTTGATAAAAATCAATTTTACTATAAGCCAATAAGATTGCAATTTCTGGCTTTGTTAGACCTTTTTGTAAGGTTTGATACTCGAGCATTGTGGCATCATCTGGCAGATACTCGAGAGTTCGATTGAGAATCCCTTTGGCTTCAAGAGTTCGCATGATCCTTATCTGCCCATCAAGAAGATTTGGCCCTTGCGCTTCAAGTAAACTGATGGCTTGTGCTTGCTTGTAATTATCGCGCAAAACAAGCTTAGCAATATCGTTTGTCATAGACTCTAAAAGTTTATTGCGGTCTACTAAGGTTAAATTACCCGCTAAGACCATTCGATTAAGAAGAATTTTAATATTCACTTCATGATCTGAGCAATTTACGCCACCAGAGTTATCAATAGCGTCTGTGTTAAGACGACCGCCACAATTTGCATATTCAATTCGACCTAACTGAGTAACGCCTAAGTTTGCTCCTTCCCCAATAACTTTACAACGAAGTTCTTTTGCATTAACCCGTACATTATCGTTTGTACGGTCACCTACATCTTGATGGTTTTCTTTTGAAGACTTAATAAAAGTTCCGATTCCCCCAAACCATAAAAGATCGACCTTCAATTTTAGAATAGCTTTGATAAGCTCATTCGGTGTTATTTCAGCGACATTAAAATTAAATAGTTGTTGGATTTCAGGTGACAGAGAAATCATTTTCGCTGTTTTCTCAAAAACACCACCGCCCTTTGAAATAAAAGCGGGGTCATAATCTTTCCATGTTGAGCTTGGAAGAGAAAACAACCTTTTACGTTCGGCGTAACTCAACTTAGGATCAGGATTAGGATCAATAAAAATGTGATGATGATTGAAAGCCGCAACAAGTTTTATGGTGTCAAACTGAAGCATACCATTTCCAAAAACATCTCCAGACATGTCGCCAACACCTACAACAGTAAATGGCGTATTTTCTATAGAAAAATCGAGTTCATAAAAATGTCGTTTTACCGATTCCCAAGCCCCACGCGCTGTAATCCCAATCTTTTTATGGTCATAGCCACTTGAACCCCCTGAAGCAAATGCATCATCCAACCAAAAATTATATGCTTTAGAAACAGCATTTGCATGATCAGAAAATGTCGCAGTTCCTTTATCTGCAGCAACAACGAGATAAGGATCATTATCATCCCAACGCACGACATCTTTAGGTGGGATAACTTGTCCATTTTTGAAATTATCGGTAATATCTAATAAGCCTTGAATCATTGTTTTATAGCAAACTATAGCTTCATTTAAAAGCTCAGCTCGGCTCGCATTTTGAGGGATAGCTTTAAGGACAAAGCCGCCTTTTGAACCCACTGGGACAATTACTGTATTCTTAACCATTTGAGCCTTAAGAAGACCCAGAATTTCAGTTCGATAATCTTCGAGACGATCTGACCATCGAATACCGCCTCGAGCAACTTTTCCACCTCTTAAATGAATCGCCTCAAATCGTGATGAATAAACATAAATTTCATACTTGGGTTTAGGTAAAGGAAGCTCTTCAATTTGTTGGCAATCAAATTTAATAGATGTATAGGTCTTAAAATTCTCTTGTTCATCTTTCTGATAAAAATTTGTTCTTAAAGCTGCCTGTATAAGATTAAAAAAGCGTCTTAAGATTTTATCTTCATCAGAGTTTTGAATATGATCAATGTTCTGTAATATCTCTTGCTTTAAGAAAGCGTCATCAAGGGCAATTGATGGATCAAATTTACTTCTAAAAAAGGTGACAAGTTGCTTCGTAATATCAGAATATTTTAGAAGGGTTTGCTCAATGTATTCACGACTAAAAGAAAACTGAAGTTGGCGCAAATACTTCGTTAAAATCCTTAGTATTAACACTTCACGTGGCATTAGATTTGCTCTTAAAACAAGACGATTTAGGCTATCATCTTCAATCACTTTAGCTTTGATCGCTTTCAAAGCTGCAAAGAAATTATCTCTAATTTCAGCAGAATTAACCACATATCCATCGCGTGTAAGCATCTCAAAATCATGGATCCATACAGGTGTATGAGAACCTTTTGGTTTCACCAAAAAAGGAATTTCCTTAATTATTCTTAAATCAAGGTTTTCAAGCACAGGTAAGATATCCGAAAGTGCGACAGGCTCACTTGGATTAAAAATTTTTAAGCGTAAGCAATTACTTGGTCCCTCTTCCAAAGTATAAATACGCGCTTTAGGCGAATTCGATTGATAGACTAATTCAATTTGCTCAATATCTGCCTTTACTTCCATTCCTTGAAAGCGTTCTTGGTATCCTTTTGTAAAAGCTTGCCGATAGCGTTTATAGAATTGCTGCCCTTCATGATCATTAAAAGCTGAAACCAACGTTAGCCGCAAATCATCATTCCATGAACGTGCAACCTTAACGATTTTCTGCTCTAAGGCATTAACACTATAAACATCTTTAATTCCTCCTGGAATATCAATGGTATAATGAACACGTGCAAGTGCAAAAGAACCAAATTGCGCTTTATAAACGGAGAGAATCCCCTTTAAATCTTGCGCTAATGTTTCACCAATAAGATCACATAGTTCAGAGTCAAAACGCTCACGTGGAATATAAACTAAGCACGACAAAAAACGGTTAAATTGATCTTGATGGATAAAAAGAGCAAATCGTTGTCGTTCCTGAAGATTTAAAACGGCTAACCCAATTTCAGCTAATTTCTCGATATCTGCTTGAAAAAAATCATCCCGAGGGAGCGAATCTAAAATGTGAATGAGAGATTTCCCATCATGCCAATTCGGAATCAACCCTGTATACTCTAAGATGCGATCTAATTTCCGGCGCAATAAAGGGATGTCACGAACACTGCTATCATAAGCTACGGACGTGAATAATCCCATAAAAAGATGCATTCCAATGACAGTGCCGTCTGGCGAAAAATGCTTGACGCCAATAACGTCCATTGTCACGCCGCGATGAACTTGAGAAGTCTGACTGGCTTTATTAACGAATAAAGGAGTAGGTTCTAAAATATATTGAAGTGTTTGTGTTGTAAAATCAACGCCATCAAAAATTTTAGCCAAATTTTGATAAGGCTCAAGCTTCATAATCCCAAGGCCATGAAGACAAGAAATTTTCACCCCTTCATTATTAGAAGTTTTTGAGAAATCGTAGTAAGCATATCCCAAGAAGGTATAATGATCTTCACGAATCCATTCTAAGAAATGGATCATTTCCGCTTGATGTTCAGCATATTCTTGAGGACAAGTCTCTTTAAGATGCTCTTTGGCAACAAGAACTTTATCAAGCATCTTCTTCCAATCTGAAGTCGCAAAGCGTACATCTTGTAAGACACTCTGCAGGTCAGTGGCAAGAATATCAACGAGTTCAGGCGATATTGCTTCGACAATTTCACAATGAATAACAGACTCATATTGTGTCTCTGCCGTTTCTTGTGTTAATTCAAAAACTTCATTTAGTTTGCCATCAGGCGTACGCTGCACCTTAATAACGGGATGAACAATTCGCTTTGCTTTTAAATCATGCTTTTGTAAAAGCTGGATGAGGGAATCGACTAGAAATGACATGTCATCATTAATGATATCAATCACAATCCGCTCAGCTAAAGAAAGTGGTAAAGTAACGTCTGGCTTCCAGTAATAAATGCGAATCTTAGGTTTTCCAGCTTTGCGTTCTTGGAAGAATTCCCAAAGATCGAGAACGCCTGCAGCAAGATTTTCCAAGGGAATTTTGCGCATATCATCTGAAGCGAGCGTTGCAAAAAATTGTTGAGTAAAGCTTTTAATGTGGTGTTTTAAAGGATCGCTTACTTTACTTTGAACAAGATCAACTATGATTTCGACACGTTGATTCAGCTGCTTTTTCTTCATGCTTATGACCTTTATTGAATCATCTTTCTTTTTACATTGGCTTCTTACAAAAAGCCAGTATGGTTTTTGTTTTATTCTTAATATGTTATTAAGAAGAATATGAGGCTTGTCCAAGACCTGTCTTATTTGTCGTTTTATACTGGTAACATTTTACTCCCTATTTTCATTTTTTTCTTTATTTTACTTATGTCCTTTTCATACACGATGAGATTTTAGATCATCTTTTCCTTTCCCCTGTTATTCTCGCAACCCGTCTACGACTAAGGCTTTGCCGTGGCGAGAGACGAGAATTCGTCTACAAAAGTGAAAAGCATTTCCAAGTTTTAAGCACCGTTGCTTCTTCACTCTTTCGCCGTGCCTGTCATACACGTTTTGGACCTTCTGGTCCCTAGTTACACCTTCAGGTTGCCTGGGATCCTCGGGACAAGCCCGAGGATGACGAAGAGAGACGTTATTTCATTCCTTTTGTCGCTGATCCTTCCAGCTCTTCCTGGATCCCCGCTTTCGCGGGGATGACAGTGGAGGTGTTTCCTGTGTCAAGGGTCATCAACCAACGTCTGTCCAGCTCTCGTCAGCGAGCCTTTACGTTTCTAACCTTCGTTGTCCTCAATATTGTCCCTCTTCTCAGCAGGCATCATCCTTGCCAATAAGCATTCTCGTTCCCCCAACCTTTGGTCATTCTCGGGCTTGTCCCGAGAATCTCAAGCAACATATAGATCTTGCCTATCACCATTCGATACCTTCCAAATTTTCCTGGATCCCCGCTTTCACGAGGATGACATCAAATGGTTGCCACACCATATTTTCGATACACTAGAGAGACGGGAATATCCTGCTTCTCCTGTGTCATTCCAACGAGCATTTCCTATCCCTAACCTGTGTCATCCTCGCGTAAGTGGGAATCCATCTACAACAGCGAAAAACTTCTCCAAGTTTTAAGCACCGTTGCTTCTTTACTCTTTCGCTGTACCTCTCACACACGTTTTGGACCTTTTGGTCCCTAGTTACACCCTCAGGTTGCCTGAGCTCCTCGGGACAAGCCTGAGGATCATACGGACGAGACTCAAAAAGCAGATCCCACCCACGGTGAAACAGCTGTTCATCCGAAGAAAGACGCTCATTCATCAGGGAAGAGTTTGTCCCCCTAAAACCTTGCCTTAAAACCTTTTTTAGGCACTGTTTCATCTGGCTAAACCATAGATGTGCTTGTTGCCTCTTAACCTTATTTTTTTGTTCATATGTATCCATTTTTATACTCCCTGTTTATTATTTATGTTTATTGTTTGCCCCTGTTCCTTCCTGTGACAGTGAGCCACAGAAAGGAAGGGGAAGCCTTTTGCTGAAAGAAAGGTTGGAAAGGCTAAGGAACAAAACAAATGATTTCTTTCCATTCATAAAATGCCGTCCTTGGACCATCCTCCCTCTTTTACAGATACTTTAATCCCTTTCACTCATCCTTATGGCCTCGAGGTCCATTAAGATAAGACGTTGATCAGGACTCTCTTAAGCTTCTTTTCCTAAGGGGATCGTCCCTTAAAAAAGGCAAAAAGAGGGCATTCACTCAAAAAGAGCGTTAAAAGGCTTATCTTCTTTAATAATTTAGGTTTTTATCCCTGCCTTATTATTTTTATTAAGACGTTCATGAAAGACTTTTGGAAAGAATTATGAAGGGCTTTTATTTCTTCATAAGAAAGAGAAACTCTTCCTTGACCATCTACAACAACACTACCATATCATGCTACAAATATCAAGAAAAATCATCCCAAAAAAAAGTATTTTATCAATACAAATCAATAACTTACTAGATAATTCTTGGAGATAAAATAACCCCTTGAATTACAGGGGAAAAGATTTTTTAGGCATGCTTCATTCTAAGCACAAGAACTCTGGACTAACCCTAATCCTTTTAAGGACTACCCTACCTTTTGCCAACTGCATTACCAACTAATTTATCGTGTACGGGCATGCGCTCAAGAGCAATTGAAAAAGCTTCTTCTACCTTTTTGATAGGAATAATATCTAAAGCTGTTTTACAACTCTCTGGTACTTTATCAAGATCACGCACATTATCTGCAGGAATCAAAACTTTTTTAATACCTTCTCTTTGAGCGGCTAGAAGCTTTTCTTTAAGACCACCTATAGGCAAAACATTTCCATGTAAGGTGATCTCACCCGTCATTGCAACGTCGTGGCGTACAGGAATTCCAGTAAAGACAGAGACGATAGAAACAGCAGCAGCAACACCTGCTGAAGGTCCATCTTTAGGTGATCCGGCTTCCGGCATATGCAAATGAAGATTATGTTGCGTAATGACTTCAGGATTAATCCCAAATGCTTTTGCATGGGCGCGGATATAGCTTGCCGCTGCATTAAATGATTCTACAGTCATATTTCCAAGAGAACCTGTCGTAAATACTTTACCGGATCCAGGCATAATAACAGCTTCAATAAAACCTAAATTCCCGCCGGCGCCAGAAGCTGCAAGCCCTGTTGTCACACCGACTTGATTGACTTTATGCGCTCTTGTTCTAAAGATTTTTTCTTGACCAGCATAATTTTCAAGATTGGCTTTTGTAATATGGATAGGGGCTTTTCCTTTTACAATAAGCTCTTTCGTGGCTTTGCGGCAAATTTTTGCAATTTCACGCTCAAGCCCTCTTACGCCCGCTTCAAATGTATAACGTTCAATTAAAATAGGAATAACATCCGCATCTATAGAAAATTCGTCTTTTTTCAAGCCATTCATTTCCATTTGACGCGGTAATATATGGCGTTTAGCGATTTCTTGTTTTTCTTGCAGAGTATACCCTTCGATTGTCACTATTTCCATACGATCCAAGACTGCCTTTGGAAGATTCGAGAGATCATTCGCTGTCGCTACAAACATGACTGAACTTAGATCCGCACCAATCTCAAGATAATGATCGAGAAAAGCATTATTTTGTTCAGGATCCAGCAATTCTAAAAGAGCTGCTGAAGGATCTCCAGACCAATTCATTCCACCAACTTTATCGATTTCATCAAGTAAAATAAGGACATTTGTTGTTTTTGCCTTTTTAAGGGCTTCGATAATCCGTCCTGGGCGAGCACTTACATAGGTTCTCATGTGGCCACGTATCTCTGCCTCATCTCTTATTCCTCCCAAAGGAACTCTTTGGAATTCACGCCCTAAAGCACGGGCAATTGACTTTGCAAGAGAAGTTTTTCCAACACCAGGAGAACCCAGCAAACAAAGAACAGGAACTTTTTTATGACCTGCCCTCTTCTGTGCTGCTAAATATTCCAATACGCGATCTTTGACTTCAGCAAGTCCATAATGATCTTCATTAAGGATTTTTTCAGCTTCTTGAAGATTAATCTCTTTTAAATCATTCTCAAGAACCCAAGGAAAACTTAAAAGCCAATCAAGGTATTTACGAATCTCTGCGGCTTCTGGTGAAAAAGGATTCATGTTCCATAAACGCTCAAATTCTGACAATGCTTTTTCACGTGCTTCACGTGTGAGCTTTTTATTTTTTATACGGTCACGAATTTTTTCAAGTTCAACCTCAAAAAAATTCTTTTTGTCAGCTGATTGAAGTTGGCCTTGAGCATCATTCATTGAATTCTGAGGCAAGAATAAGTTACCTAAGAATAATGAAAAATATAAAGCAAGAAAAATTTGTATCATTTGTACTAACCGGCAATTAATTGTGTCTATTTGTTATATAATATAACTATATAACAAATCAAGTTTATTATCTTCTACCATAAAATTTAAGCGCAATCTTACAACCAATAATAACACGTTTTGTAAAAGCGATTAATGTCTCTTTATTCGACTGCTTTAATAACTTCCTCGCATACTTTTTTAGCATCGCCAAAAAGCATCATCGTATTATCACGATAGAAAAGCTCATTATCCACGCCAGAATAACCTGCGGCCATCGATCTTTTTACAAAGAGGACAGTTTGGGCTTTTTCAACATCCAAAATGGGCATTCCATAAATTGGGCTGCTAGGATCCGTTTTTGCAAGCGGGTTTGTAACATCGTTTGCGCCAATAACAAATGCAACGTCGGTTGTTGCAAAATCTCTGTTGATTTCGTCAAGTTCTAAAACATCTTCATAAGGAACATTTGCTTCTGCAAGAAGTACGTTCATATGCCCTGGCATGCGACCTGCAACTGGATGAATTGCATATCGCACTTGTGCGCCTTTATGCTTAAGAAGATCAGCCATTTCGCGCAAAGCATGCTGAGCTTGTGCAACAGCCATACCATAGCCTGGCACAATAATAATAGATTTTGCATTCGCCATAATAAATGCCGCATCTTCGGCACTTCCTGCCTTAACAGGACGTTGTTCCGTTGCAGTCACGGCAGAAGCTGTCGCAGTTTCGCCTCCAAAACCACCTAAAATAACATTAAAAATGGACCGATTCATACCTTTGCACATTATATAACTTAGGATTGCACCTGAAGAACCAACAAGCGCTCCAGTAATAATAAGTAGATGATTATTAAGCGTAAATCCAATTCCCGCTGCAGCCCAACCAGAATAGGAATTTAACATCGACACAACCACAGGCATATCCGCTCCACCAATCGGTAGGATTAATAAAAATCCTAAAATGAAAGAGAGAAGAATAATTATACTAAAAATAAAATGTGATTCAGATTTAACAAATACGTAACCCAAAAAGACGATTAATATAGCTATTCCAGCATTTAAAAGATGTTGGAATGGAAATACGAGAGGCTTCCCACTCACAAGACCTTGCAACTTAGCAAATGCCACAACTGACCCTGTAAAAGTAATAGCCCCAATTGCGACCCCTAAACACATCTCAATAAGGCTTCCCATTTTAATGGAGCCAGAAAAACCAATACCAAAAGCCTCAGGACTCCAGAGAGCTGCCATCGCTACAAAAACTGCAGAAAGACCCACCAAACTGTGGAATGCTGCTGTTAGTTGAGGTAACGCTGTCATTTGAATCTTTAGCGCAATTACTGTCCCAATCGCACCGCCAATCAAGATACCAGCCAGAATCATTTCAAATCCTACAACCGTAGGCGAACAAATCGTCGCTCCAATTGCAATTAACATTCCTAAAACCCCAAAGATATTACCTCCTAACGCAGTTTTAGGAGAAGATAATCCTTTTAAAGCCATAATAAAAAAGACTGAGGAGAGAAGATAACTTAAAGCTAAAAGATTTTCAGACATTACTTTTTCCTTATTTCTTTTTCATAAACATATGAAGCATGCGTTGTGTTACAATAAATCCACCAAAAATATTAACAGAAGCTAAAATCACTGCCAGAAATCCAAGAATTTTAGCGAAACCTAAAGCCGATAAACCTGCAGCTAACAAGCCGCCAACAATTATAACGCTTGAAATCGCATTTGTGACAGCCATAAGCGGTGAATGCAATGCTGGTGTCACACGCCATACGACGTAATAACCTACAAAAACAGCAAGCACAAATACTGTAAGTCCAAAAATAAACGGAGATACGCCATGCGACATTATTGCCGCAGCTGTAGCTTGTTCTTGAGCTGCAAGCACCGCTTCTTTAAGATTATTTGAGGTATTTACTAAATCTGTTGATTGCTTAATCAGCTCTTGAGTTTTTTCGAGTAATGATGTGAAGTTCATTAAAATCTCCTAAGATTGAAATTGTGGATGAACAATTTTCCCGGCGTGAGTCAAGACTGAAGCTTTTAGAATTTCATCCTCAAACTCTAATGTTAAAGTCTTATTTTCCTTATCGTATAATAGCGATAAAAAATTTAGAATGTTTCGAGCATACAGAGCGCTTGAATCTCTTGGCACATGGGTTGCCAATTGAGGATAGCCAATTATTTTCACCCCATATTTTTCTTTAATTTTTCCCACCTCAGCAAGGCTACAATTCCCGCCTGCTTCAATTGCCATATCCACTATGACAGAACCAGGTTTCATCGCTTCAACCATATCTTCCGTAATAAGAATTGGTGCCTGTTTACCGGGGATAAGAGCAGTGGTAATCACAATGTCATTTTTTGCAATTTCTTCTTTAATTTTTGCTGATTGGCGCTTCTTATAATCTTCGCTCATTTCTTTTGCGTAGCCCCCAGTTCCTTCTCCGCTTTCACTTGCTTCGACGAAGATAAAGGTTGCACCTAAACTTTCAACTTGCTCTTTTGCAGCTGCTCGCACATCAAAAGCTGAGACGACGGCGCCTAATCGTTTAGCCGTTGCGATCGCTTGAAGACCAGCAACACCAGCACCTAAAATTAAAACTCGAGCAGGTGTAATTGTACCAGCGGCTGTCATCATCATCGGAAACGCACGATTGAAAACTTGTGCTGCTTCTATGACAGCCCGATATCCTGCAAGGTTCGTTTGAGAAGAAAGTACATCCATTGATTGTGCTCTTGTAATTCGTGGGACTAATTCAAGAGAAAATGATGTTATCTTGGTTTTCACATACTGATTAAGCTGATCGCGATTATTATAGGGAGATAGCATTCCTATTAAAATTGTTTCTTGCGGTAACAAAGATACCTCATCAAGTTCTCCTTCTCCTTTAAGCAAAGGGCTTTGAACTTTTAAAACGATTTTTGCATGAGCAACTGTACTCGCAAAATCCTGTGCAAGAGTTGCACCAGCGTCTTTAAATTGTTCGTCTGGAATTGAGGCCATAGCGCCTGCCCCTTGTTCAACACAAACATCAAATCCCATACCAACTAATTTCTTAATTGTGTCTGGAGAAGCCGCTACGCGCGTCTCTCCTACTCTTCTCTCTTTAGGTATTGCTATTTTCATCTTAAGCTTCCTTATTATCTAACTATGCTTTAGCATTCATGAGCTCAGCAAAAAGTTTTTTATTATAATCTACTGAGTATTTATGACGCATTGCTCCTAAATATTGACTTAGAAGATCATTAACAAGTTCTTGTTTCATTCTCAGATTAAATTCTTGCAATTCATTCTTAGTTCTTTCAATAGAAACAGCTTCTATGTCTTTTACAACAGCAATAATAATATCTTTTTTCCCTTTATCATTTAGCAAAGCAGTTGCCGCAGCTAATTTCTTGGGCAGAACATAAAGTTTTGCCAGAAAATCATCAGAAAAATGAATCGTACTTGGGGCTACTGGTCCTTGCCGACTTACCTTCATTTGAGTTACTTTCATGCCATGTAATCCAGCGAGTGCTTCCAAGTTTCCGCCTTGATTGATCTTTTCAACCCATTGCATCCCTAAGTTTGCAGCTTTTTGTTCTTTTAGGTGAGATACTAACGTTTCATAAACATTTTTCTTCACTTCCTCAAAAGTTCGCAATTGAGAGGGATAAATTTTATCAACACGTGCAATAAAGTATTTACCTTCCCCTGCTTCACTAACATTCCCAGCAACATTCTGTGCTTGTTTAAAAGCATCTTTCATGACTTTTAAAGCTAAATTCTTATCTTTAATTTCTTCAGCAGAACGCTTGGTATAAGGATCAAAGCTACCGTCAGCAGCCATTTTAGAGAGATGAATTAAAGGTAATTGATACTGCTTAGAAACCTCTTCTAAAGTTGCACCGCCGCCAATAGCATCATCAATCTTATTGGTTAACTCATAAAGTTTTTCTGCAACCATTGGCTTTTTTAAGTCATTAGCTATTTTAGCTTTTACTTTTTCAAAACTCTCTCCTTTGAATTCCTCAGAACGTGATTGATAAGCTTTTTTAATTTGTGCTTCATCTAATTGAATTAAAGGCAAAACGTTAGATTGTTCTAACAACAATAAAGACACATCTCTATATTCTGGCGCTGTAAAAAGAGGTTTATTTTTATTGTAAAATTCTTTTGCTTCTTCTTGTCGAGGTTCCTGATCAAGCTTCAGTTTAGAGCTTTCAATTGTTGCGATAGAAAGAACTCTTTTCTGACCAACAAACGCATACACTCTCTGTACTAAGCTTGCTGGCGCAATAACACCACCAAATAACGCCTCAATAAGTTCATTCCTTAAAATTTCTTGACGAATTTGATTGAAAAAGTTGTTTTCCGTTAATCCTGCTTGCGCCAAAAACATCTCAAATTTTTGTCTATCAAATACCTTTTTTTCATTTTGAAAATTTTTATCTTCTGTGACAAGGCGACGTAAGAAATCATCGGTGACTGTAAGCCCTAATCTTTCAACTTCTTTATTAAGAAGAGTATCATTAACCAGGCGCTCAAGAACTAAAGGATAAAGTTGTTTTTGATGTTCAAGAGACAACTTTTGCTTGAGATTTACCTCTATACGATTAATTTCGATATTGAGAGCTCTTGAAAACTGTTGGAAGGTAATTTTAGTTCCTCCAACAGAGGCGACTGTCATTCCTCCACCACGGCTTCCTAAAATCAAATCGTTACCATACCAAAGGAAACCAAAAGTTATTGCTAAAATTCCGAGAAATGCTCGAAACCACCAGCTTCCAGAATACGCTCTAATTTTTTCAATTAACATGTAAACCCTCATAAAATTACAAGGCTCGATCTTAACGAGAACTCAGCCTTAGAGCAATGGGTTATTTTAATGTTAATTTTTAATGTATAATACGGCGTAGAATATTATCTTTTAGAACTAAATGATGGTAAAAAGCTGCAACAATATGCATCGCGATAAGCATAACTAGTGCATATGATGAATAAATATGTATGTGATAAGCAATGGATCCCGCTAGTGTAGTCTCTAAGAAAAAAGGCGCAATTTTAAAAAATCCAAAATAATTTATTGCATAACCACTTAACAAAGACATTAGAAGTCCACTAATAGGCATTAAAAACATCATTACATAAAGTAGTACCGTGCTTGCTTTAGAAACCATTACCTGCCAAAATGGAGTTTTATTAGGAAGCATTGGCGCTATATTATTAAGTTTCCATAATAACCTTAACATTACTAATACAAGAAGCGTAACCCCTGAAGCCTTATGAATATCATAGATTCGCATCTTAAGTTCAGGATTTTGTATTCCCGTCATCATATAACCAACAATAAGCATGCTAATAATAAGAATAGCCATAGCCCAATGGAATAAACGAGAAATTAATCCATAACTGTCTTTTGTATTGAGTAATTTCATATTGACTCCTTGAGTACTAAATACTCAAAATTATCATAGAAATAATTAATAATTTATTGATTTAATTGGTTGCGGGGAGAGGATTTGAACCTCTGACCTTCAGGTTATGAGCCTGACGAGCTACCTGGCTGCTCCACCCCGCGATAAGAGAATGAATGGTCTTTCTTACACGATATAAAGAGGAGAAAGCAAGAAAAATCTTTATTAAAGCTTTTTTATATTTGTAAAGTTATCACTATAACGTTTAGGCATTACTTTTGAGGGGTGAGGATTTTCAACTAAATATGTCAAATTGTTTGATTGCGCATATTCAATTGCCTTTTCGCGTGTTTTAAAAAAAAGCTTTGGCTGTACCGCATTTGTTTTAACGCACCCAGTCCACTGCATTAAAGGGTCAACATATAAATGGGATGGTCGAATGTATTCAAGAACCCATTCATGCGTTCTTCTAAGACCTGACTGCATTGCTGTTTTTTTAGGCTTATAGATACGTACTTCAGACTTCATAATAACTTAAACTCAGTTCTTGACATAGTTTTTAAGGTCAGAAATCATCTCTTCTCCCGCTTTAACTTGAAATGAAGAAGAGTTAAAATCTTTTTCGGCAAGAGGTTGTTTTCTTCCCCCCAAATTTTGAGCCAAAAAGGCTTCAGCTATGCCAAAAAATGACAACCTATTCTCTGGTCGTGTTAAACCATGACCTTCATCTGGATAAAGAATATAGGTAACAGGTATATTTCTTTCTTCCATCTCTTTAACAATTTGATCCGATTCTGCTTGTTTAACACGTGGATCATTAGCCCCTTGGCAAATTAATAAAGGCTTTCTAATTTTATCCACGTAATAAATTGGGGATCGCTTTTTTAAAAATTCTTTTCCTTCAGCTGTATCAAAATCAGCCCCAATTGTTACTTTAAACGCTGTTAAAAAAGGTTTCCAATAAGGCGGTATACTTTCAACTAAAGTGAGCAAATTAGAAGGACCAACAATATCAATACCACATGCAAACACATCTGGCGTAAAAGTAAGCCCTATAAGTGCTGCATATCCCCCATAACTTCCTCCCATAATAGCTACCTTCTGAGGATCTGCTATCTTCTGATCAATCGCCCATTGAACAGCATCCAGCAAATCTTCATGCATCTTAGCTCCCCATTCACCATTTCCGGCGTTAAGAAAATCTTTTCCAAATCCAGTGGATCCTCGGTAATTTACACTTAAGACAGCATAGCCTCGATTTGCCAACCATTGAGGAATGGGTTCATATCCCCAATAATCACGTGCAGAAGGTCCGCCATGAACAAGCAAAACAAGAGGTAAAAGTTGAGATAGATTAACAGTATCTGACGGTAAACTTAAATAACACATTAAATCTAACCCATCACGTGCTTTAATAACCGTTGGCCTCATTTTAACTAACGAAACAGCGTCAAGGTCAGGCCGATTGGAAAAAAGAAAAGTTCTTTGTTTTTGAAGACGATCATAATGATAATAATATAAAGGACCATCATCCTTTAAAAAGCAAACTATCCAATGTCGATCATCAAGTGTTCTTGATAGTATTTCGACATCTCCTTCTTGTATATTTTGAAACTCTTTAATTTCTGTTGCTATTTTTTCATCACAAAAAATCCACTCTTTACGCCCATGGGTAACTGCATAAGCTTCTATCTCTTTAGTTTTAGGATTTACAATGATATCACTTATGTCTGTACGCAAATCTCCCCCTACTAACTCTTGTTCTCCAGTTGCTACGTCGAACTTAAAAAGGGCACCCGTATTACGTCCGCGACTATCTATAAGATAAAGTTTTGAACCATCTTTATTAAATCGTAGAGGCATTGTTGTCATTCGATCTTCCACCGGGATTTCTTGGAATATTTGAATCTCTCCATCTTCAAAGCAAAACCAACTACTTCCCCCTTCAGATGTTTCTTTAGTTAAAATTTTCAACTCAAGATTTTCATTACATATGTAGTTACTGTACTCTTCATTTTTGAAAATAAGCGTTTTCTCTTCCGTTTGAATATTTATCTTATAAAGATCATGATAAGCAGGATCTCTGTCATTTATCGCAACAAGTAATTTGTTTGGAAATAAAGGAGTTAACTTTTCAATACGTGCTTGAATGTTAAGTTGTGGTGTTAAGCATCGGTGTTGCTTCGTCTGTACATCAACAGCAAAAAGTTGCCAATTTTCATTTCCTTCTTGATCTTTCATATAAAGAAGGGTTTTACCATCAAAAGCCCAATTATAGGTATGAATCCCCCTCTTATTATCTTGCGTAATAACAGATGCCTTATTGATGTTATCAAGTGGCGCAAGCCAAATGTTTAGCACTCCTTCATAAGGAGCGATATAACTCAAATACTTACCATCGGGGCTGAGCCGAACAAATACCCGCTCTGGATTACCGAAAAGTACTTCTCGTTCGATTATAGAAGAAAAAGACATATTACCTCTTAACTATATTATGCTAAACAATATATTGAGGTTCTTACAATTTTTCAAAAGTTTCTTTTAAAAAAAGAGTTTATCTAAAAACAATTTTTGGATTTTTTATTAAAATCTTTTTGAAGACCATTGAATTCCCACTCCAGAATATGTATTAGTAGGCTTAAACTTTCTTAAAGGGCATGAAGTTTATGAATATCAACACGATAATCGTAGGTTAGCAATGATAGATCCTCATAAACATTCCTCAGCAGAACCTCTCTCTTCCACAAATTCTTTACCTCCAATTCCAAGACTCGTGTGGACTCTTGGTTGGATGATGTTTCTCGTCAACTTATCTTTTATTATGGTTTATAGTTATATTGGCATCTACATGAAATCCTTAGGCGTTACGATGGCATGGATTGGTGTCGTAGAAGGCGTTGCTGAAGGATGCTCATATTTAATGAAATTATTATCTGGCATGTTTAGTGACTACTTACGACGACGTAAGCCTGTCATGCTTGTCGGATACACTATGCTCGTTATTTCTCGAGTTATTTTTAGTCTTGCCTCAAGTTTCATGCCTCTTTTTGGGGCACGACTTGTTGAACGTTTAGGAAATGGTATTCAATCTACCCCTAGAGATACAATGGTTGCAGATATCTCCCCTGCTAACAGAATTGGTGCTTCCTATGGATTAAAACGAACTCTTGCTCAATCAGGCTCTCTTCTTGGCGCCATTGCAGGAATTGGCGCTATGATATGGATGGAAGGAGATTACCAAAAAGTATTTCAATTAGCCACCATACCTGCTTTTATTGCATTTTTAATTCTTATCTTTTTTGTTCATGAGCCAAAAAAATTTGCTCACTCTGCTGTTTCTTCAGAAATTCCTTTACCTGAACAAAAAAATCGCTCTCGAATCCATTGGTCAAATTTACCTGCTCTTGGTCCTACATTTTGGCTTTTAATGTTGGTTGCAGCAATTTTTATGCTTTCAAGATTTAGCGAAACATTTTTGACTTTACATGCTTACAATAATTTTGACCTTGAAACTAAATATGCCCCGACAATAATGCTTATCTTTAATGCGGGATGGTGCCTTTCTTCATATCCAGTTGGAGTCCTTGCGGATCGCATGAATCGTTATTGGTTTTTAGCTATGGGAATCGTATTTTTAATTCTTGCTAATCATTTCTTAGCAACAGCCAATTCGCTCATCTGGGTTTACGTTGGATGTTTCTTCTGGGGCATACAATACGGTGTAACACAAAATATTTTTCTTTCCTTAATTGCTGAAATGGTTCCTACTGATTTGCGTGGAACCGGCTTTGGTTGTTATTACATTATCTGTGCAATCTCTGCTTATCTTGCAGATCATTTAGCAGGTCTTATTTCAGAATATCATGGGCAAGTTGCAGCATTTTCTCTCAGCGGTGTCATTGCCACAATATCTTTACTTGTTTTAATAATTGTCCTTGGATATAAGAATAACCGCAAAAAAAAAGCACTTTAAAAGTATAAATTTTTTATTTGTATAAAAAAGGACTAGATTTTATCTCTAGTCCTTTTTTGTTACCCACTTTTAAGATTTATTCTAATCCTAATTCTTCAAGAATCAAATGAGCTTGGCTGGATGTTATAGACATGTTATTTTGAAGATAGGAAACCATTTCCTCATTTGTTGGATTAGCTTGCTTCTCTTTTTTTAGATTCATAATCAGCTCTCCAGCTTTTACCAGATCGCCTTCTTTTGGATGCCATTCTTCTTGCTCTTTTTGAAGAATTTTATCAGGAATGACAACAGCTGGTTCCTGTATCTGAGTTGACTGGGAATTGGAATTCACATTCGCAGATTGCCCGTTTCCTAAAGGTGCTATAGGAGCATGTGGCGGTAATGGAGCCTGAACATTTGATTCAGATTCAATCCACGGCTCTTTTTTACTATGGTTACAAGCAACAACAATCATTGAAGTGAAAAGTAAAAGTAAATTTTTTTTATTCATAGAATTCTCCCTTTTTAAATAGGATAAACTTATATCATGTCTTACGCTTTTAAGATAGGTTCCTTTGCAAGATAAATTTAAGCTGACTTTAGAGAAGTTAAAGTATAAAAATATTTTTGGCAAATTTACATCAAAGGTTACTTATGAAATTCTCTATTTCTCATACAATTTTAATAGCTATTTTTTTGCATTTATCCATTTTCAAAATAAGTTTAGCTACAAATAGTTCAAACCTTGAGGAAACAGAAGGTGAACAAAAAACTATTCCTATTACACTCATTAGCCAAATTAGATCAGTCGATTGTAAATTAATTTATTCTTTCTTTTATAAAAACCTTCAAGAATGCGAGAAAAATTCAATTTCGATTCCTAAACAAGTTAAAAATAACAGCCAGACAATTTCTTTTTTAATAAAAAAAAGGCCTATTTCTTATATTTCTCTTATTCTTTACCCCACGATTGATTTTTTAGAAGAAAGCGAAAGAGATACAGAACTGACAGCTTTAGGATTGTTTAATCAAAAACAAAAAATCCGTACTATTTCAAAAATTACTATAAAATTAATTCAAGAAGATGGGATCAATATTATGGTACAACCTGAATATGATTTACCACCGCCTTTTCAGCGACCTAAATAAGTTGATAGTTCTTGTCGTATTGAAATTTTTCAAGAAAATCTTCAATTGTGTAAGCTATAGCTATTGGCACTTCCAGCATAGGGTAATGTCCTGTACCTTCTAAAACTTTTATTTGTATACTGGGATACCATTGTCCAAATGTTTCTCGCATAACAGCCTCACGATATCCTTCTGCATCATGCGCGCCAGAAACCACTAAAATAGGCGTCTTAAGTCCTTTGATATGATCAACAAAATTCGTCTCTGTAAACATATGTAAATATGCAACTCTTGCTTCAGCAAGTGAAGATTGCCGCCATTGTTGCACTTTAAAATCTATGAATTGTTTACCATAGCGCTGACTTGTCATTAAACCAATCATTTGACCAGCAATTTCATCATTATCTTGAGCACCACTTTCTAAAAATTCTTTCACATCATCTGGAACAGGAGATCCACAGGCAGGCACAGGCGTAATTGCAATACAAGATAAAACGCGTTCAGGCGCTTTACACAAAAGATATTGAGCGATCATCCCGCTCATCGAATGACCAATAATATGAAATTGTTTGCATTTTAGTGCGTCAGCTACTTGCAATATATCCGTCGTTGCTTCCTCAACAGAACATTCTCCTAAAATACTTTTTGACCGACCATACCCTCGAAGATCAACAAATACATACGTAAACTTTTCGGTGTTCAAATAAGGCTGAATAGATTCATAGCTTGTTGAATCACAAAACCAATCATGCATTACAATAACATGTTCAAAACCACGCCCAAACTTACGATAAGCAATTGTCATATATTGTTTTCCTCTTTAAAGATTTTAGTAAGCATCTTTCCAAGCTTCAAACATTAATATACTCCACAACTGATGTTGATAATTTTTTTGTCCTGTCAGATGTAATTGCCACATTTGTTGAACTTGCTTAATATCGAAATACCCACTATTTTCTAATCTTTTTTTAGAAATTAGTTCTTCAGCCCATGGTCTTAAGGGGCCTTGTAACCACTTGCTTATTGGAACACCAAATCCCATTTTAGGACGATCTATTAAACTTTTAGGAACATAACGATAAAGAACCTGACGCAGAATCCATTTTGTTACAGAACCGCGAATTTTCATATTTTGAGGTAATGCCCAAGCAAAAGCAACGATGCGATGATCTAATAAGGGTACACGTGCTTCCAAGCCAACTGCCATAGAAGCACGATCTACTTTTGTTAAAATATCATCAGGCAGGTATTTTATAAGATCCCAATATTGTAGTGAGTCCAAAAAATTGGAAAACTGAACGTCATTGTGACATAAATTTAAAGTGGTAGAAGTTAAAAAAAAGTTTTTTGATGTCTTGTTTTGGCTTAGAAGAACTTCATAAAGTTCCTTAACATTTTTAGATTTCAATACACTTGCAAGTTTATAAATTTTATCACCGGCTTGAGGTAAAATACTTGAAGGAATTAATTTATCCCAAAACTCTTCAGTGCCTAATGTTAAACCATTGGCCATAATCTTTCTGAGGGTTAGTGGCAAAATTCCATCCATTTTTTGTACCTGGGACACAAGATAATGACGGTTGTAACCTGCAAATAATTCATCTCCCCCATCACCCGAAAGAGTAACTTTCACAGATTCACGTGCAAGCTTTGAAATAGCAAAAGTTGGTATCTGAGAAACATCGGCAAAAGGTTCATCAAAATATTTTGGAATTTCAGAAACTATTGATAAAGCATCTTGAGAAGTTAATATTAACTCATGATGATCTGTTTTTAAATGTTGCGCAATAGCATGAGCGTATCGCATTTCACTGAAGCTATCTTCTTCGAAACCTATAGTATATGTTTTGATAGGGCGTGGACTTAGGCTTTGCATCATGGCAACAACGGTCGAGCTATCAATGCCCCCTGAGAGAAAAGCACCTAAAGGTACATCAGCAATCATCCGTCTTTTGACTGAATCTTTTATAAGTTCTTCAAGCTTATCTATTGTATTAAAATCATCATCTGCAAATTCTTCTCGCGCCTTAATACCTTCTTCTACAATCTTTAAAGGATCCCAAAAAGTTTGCGTTTTATGCTTTCCTTCTTCATTAAACGTAATCATTGTACCGGGAAGCAGTTTATACACACTCTCAAATATAGTCTGAGGAGCAGGAATAAAATTATATTTAAAATAACTATTTAACGCTTCAGGATTAATCTTCTTTTCAAATTTATTGTGTACATTTAAAGCCTTGAGCTCTGAACCAAACAGAAGAACATCCCCAAGGATTCCATAATATAATGGTTTGATTCCAAGACGATCTCTTACAAGGGTAAGTGTTTTTTCTTGCTTATCCCATAGCGCAAAAGCAAACATACCAATCAATTGACGAGCTGTTTCAGAAATACCCCACTGAGCGCATGCTTCAATGATCACTTCTGTATCTGAGTGTCCTCGAAAAGTTATCCCCTTATCTTCAAGCAAACGGCGAAGGTCAGCTGCGTTATAAACTTCACCATTATAAACAATAACATAGCGCCCATTTTTTGAAATCATGGGTTGGTTACCTGAAGCAGATAAATCTTGGATAGCAAGGCGCCTCATGCCTAAAGCAATGCCATGTTCCTCTTCAGTCCATACGCCACCATCATCAGGGCCACGATGAATAAGGCTCTCTGTCATTTGAGAAACTTGCTTTTTCAGTAAGTTAGAAGAATGTGCTCTTGAAAATTCAAGAAACCCCGTGATACCACACATTGGTCATTTTCTCGTTTAAATTAAACTTAACAAACCTAGATCTTACTCAAGTTTTCTAATTTTTTAAATAAATTAAGTAATGTGGATAATGCTGGGCTTCAATAGCTTTCATTTCATAGCGCGTTGACGGCCAATCATTTGGCTTTTCATGACTTGAAAAACATAATTTAAACTCAGGAACTAATTGAAATATATGTTTCATATGTTCAATATATTCTGGGACATCAGAAGCAAGACGAATCTCTCCTCCTTTTTTTAAAACTCGGCACAATTCTTGTGCCACTTTTGGATTCACGATTCGTCTTTTATGATGTTTTTTCTTGGGCCAAGGATCAGGAAAAAGGATAAAAATTTTTGTAATAGAATTTTCAGGTAATTGTTGAAGCAGAAGCCTAACATCATTAGCAAATAAGCGCACATTCGTCAAATTCATTTCAGAGCGATATTGTAGGAATGAGGCAACACCATTGATGAAAGCTTCAGCGCCGATAAAACCAACCTCGGGATTTTTCTCTGCTAAAGCCGCTAAATGCTCTCCGCCCCCAAATCCTATTTCAAGCCAAACTTCTTGAATTCCTGGGAATACCATTTGTAAATTCAAAGGCAGATGGATGCTATAAAGATCTAAATCTTTTAAGCACTCAGTTTTATGTTTTCTTAAAGGACGTCCCTTTCGCCTGCCATAAAATTTATCGACTTCTTGTTCTTTCATGAAAATTCTCTACTGACTGATTATCTTTTTCTGCCTATCTCTATAAAAAATACAGAGAAAAGATAATAAATAGGCTGCTAATAGAACAAAAAAGAAGGTGTCACCATATAAAGAATAAAGCGTTGGTAAGGCTGTGGCCAAGGGTAATTCTGCATCAATAACACCAGACGTATTTAAAGGCAAACTTTGCTTAATGCGTCCATAGGCATCAATCACAGCTGAAATACCTGTATTTGCAACACGCATGTAAGGCAATCCTTCTTCAATCGCCCGTGCTCTATTAATGACTAAATGCTGATAAGGACCTGACGTTGGTCCATACCACGCATCATTGGTAGCATTATAAATCCATTGAGGTCTTTCACCCCCTTTGCTTTTTACAGCTCCCGGGAATATTCCCTCATAACAGACAAGAGGACTAAATGCTGGTAATCCAGGTACTTTAAGCGTTCTAGGTCCAGAACCAAACGAAAAGTCTACAGAACCAGCAGTTACTTTCTTAACAAAACTTGGGAACAAGGAACGCATTGGAATATATTCACCAAAAGGAACTAAATGACTTTTATTATAAATATCAATGATATCAGCATTAGATTTTATAACAAATATACTATTCCATACTTGAACATTAAAGCGTGAATGCCTTTTTATGTTAATTCCACCTGTTAAAAGCACGCCTTGAGGAGGGATAATAGTTTTTAAACGTTCTCTATGCTCATGATCATATTCTATAAGAAAAGGCACTGCAGATTCAGGCCATAAAACATGAGTGATTTCTTTCTTTGCAGGGATTTTAGTTATTGTTAAAATTTTCTCGTAATTTTTCTCTGCATATTCGCGGTCCCACTTTAATTTCTGAGGAATATTAGGTTGTACAAGTCTTAAATAAATTCCTGGTACAACTGCCTCTTCTATATTAGCTAAACGCCACTTTCCAAACCCATACATAGATATCAAAAGAGTAGATGCCAACAAACAATAAGTAATTCTTTCTTTAACAATCTTCGCCGCTAAAGCACAATAAAGCAATGTCGCAATGAACACTGTTATGAGACTTAGTCCGTAAACTCCCAAAAAAGACAAACTTTGGCTGATTGATTCATAAGGTACCCAGGTATAAGCAACTAAATTCCAAGGCAATCCTGTAAACAAATGGCCTCGTAACCACTCGAATCCTGCCCATAACATGCTAAATAGAAGAGCTTTTCCTATCCCATGACAATTAAAACTTCTTGTTAAAAAGGTCACTGGAGCTATAAAAAGGCTTAAAATCGCTGGCAACCCCAAAACAGTAAAAGGAATAAGCCAAGCAAATTGTTTCAAATCTACACCTAAAGCAAAGGCAATCCAGTAAAGACTTGTTGTAAAATAACCTAAGCCATACCACCAACCTATTAAAAATGCTTTTTTTAATGAATGTCCTTGAAAATTATCAAGTACCCATAGAAGACCACCTATAGAAACAAAGACCATAAAAAACCAAGAAAATGGTTCGAAAGCCAGTGTACAACAAGCTCCCAAGAAAAAAGCTAGAGCAAAAATCCTCCAAAGCTTTTTGTTTAACCATAAAATTAATTTTGTTATTATCATCTAGGAGGAAGCTTTATTCTTACTTTGGTAACGCGACGTGGACTTGCATCAAGGATTTCAAACAATGCTCCGGAACTATGTTTAATGATTTCTTTCTGTCCTGGCACACGGCCAGAGATATACATCACAAGACCACCGACTGTATCAATATCTTCTTCTCGCTCTTCATCTGTTAGAATTGCTCCTATTTTTTCTTCAAGATCTTGAATTAACAATCGAGCATCAACAACATAAGTTCTACTATTTTCTTTTGTTAGTTGGGCTGATATTTCGGGGGTGTGACCATCTTGTAAATCGCCTAATACCTCGCGGATGACATCCCACGAAGTTACCATGCCATCAATTCCCCCATATTCATCTACCACTAACGCCATTGGAATTTGTGTCGCACGCATTTGTAATAGTAAATCTAATAAGCGCATAGAAGGTGGAACGAAAAGGACCTGCTGCAACATTTTTCTTATATCAAAATCTTTTATTTTAGACCACACAGCAATATCTTTTGCGTGTACATATCCCAAAACATCGTCTAACGTTGTATGGTAGACTGGAAATCGCGTAAATGGTTTTCTACTTATTAACTTTGTTAAGTCTTTAAAAGAAATATCATGCTGTATAGCTACAATATCGGCACGGGGAATCATAACATCGTCTACAGTTAAATCTCTTAATGATAGAATATTAGAAAGCAGTATACGTTCTTCTTCATTTAAAGATGATTCTTCTTGTGGAGATTCTTGAATTAATTCTGTTATGGCTTTTCTTACCGATTCATTACGTCGAGCTGGTAATTTTTCAAAAATTTCCTTAACCTTCTTAAACACTGTTTCTCTCCTCTCCACCATAAGGATTTGGTATATTAAAATAACCTAAAAGCTTCTTCTCAAGGCCTTCCATAATTAAGGCTTCTTCATTCGTTTCATGATCATATCCCAATAAATGCAAAGCTCCATGAACGATCAAATGCGTTAGATGTGCTTGAAAACTTTTTCCTTGTTCTTGTGATTCACGTGCAATCGTCCCATACGCAAGAATAATATCACCACACAACGGTTCAATATTATATATAAAAGAAAGTACATTAGTAGGTTTATTATTTTCTCGATATTGAGAATTAAGTTTTTGAATAGCTTCATCACTCATAAAAGTAATTGAAATTTCGTAATTTTCTATTTTCTCATGTTGAAGAACATAGTTTATTATTTTTGATGCCAAACGTGTAAAATTGAAGCTTAAATTCTTCCATTCTTTATCTTTAATATGGACTACAACTTCTTTATGGTCTTCAGAAAAAAAAGAATTTAATGACAAGTAAGCTACCTTTAACCTAAATTTCTTACGTTATTTATTGTAAGCATGTACTATCTTACTGACAAGTGGATGACGCACAACATCACTTTCATTAAAGTAATTGATTGCAATCCCTTCTATATCATTTAATTTTTCAATTGAATCTTTTAAGCCACTGATGATGCCATGCGGTAAATCAATTTGAGATAAGTCACCTGTTATGACCATCCGAGAATCTTCTCCCATACGCGTTAAAAACATTTTCATTTGAGAAATTGTTGTGTTTTGTGCTTCGTCTAAAATTATATAAGCTTTAGACAATGTTCTTCCTCGCATAAAAGCAAGTGGTGCTATTTCGATTTCGCCTGAAAGCAAACGTTTATTTACTTGTTCTGAAGGCAACATATCGTACAAAGCGTCATAAAGAGGACGCAAATAAGGATCTACCTTTTCTTTTAAATCTCCTGGTAAAAATCCTAATCGCTCTCCTGCTTCAACAGCCGGTCTTGATAATACAATTCGTTGAACTTGTCCTGACAATAAAGCAGATACAGCTGTTGCGACAGCTAAATAGGTTTTTCCAGTACCTGCTGGTCCAATCCCAAATACTAAATCGTTTCTTTGTAAGGCATGAATGTAGTTAGTTTGCCCAGGAGTTCTAGGACTTACGACACGACGACGTGTCGGAATGATAACTTCAAAAGATTCTTGAACTTGTGATCCTAAATTAACATGTGTTGTAACATTCATTCTTAAGGCTGTATCAACTTCTACCGAAGTTACAACAAGTCCTTTTTTTAGTTTTTCATAAAGGCGGTTGAGAACTTTTTCTGCCGCCTCCACATTATTAGCCTCTCCAGTAATAATTAATTGATTTCCTCGCGCTTTAATAAGCACGTCTAAATTATTTTCAATTTTAAGCAGATATTTATCACGTTCACCAAATAAAAGAGGAAGTAAACGATTATCATCAAACTCTACATCCGATGTAATATGACTGTTATTCCCCATAGCTACAACCCCGTTTCCTTTCTAAAATAATTTTAGACAGCAATTTTTTCCTGAATTACGACTGCTCCTGTCAAGCTGTTTTGGCTTGCTTTTGTGATGACCATCTCTACACATTTCCCAATTAAGCGAGTAGACGCTTCAGCATAAACAGATTGCAAATATGGACTTCTCCCCACTAATTGACCTTCATGGCGTCCCGTTTTTTCAAAAAGAACTGGAATTCTTTTTCCGACCAATGATTCATTAAAAGCAAGTTGCTGTTTAAACAATAATTCTTGAAGTCGCATAAGACGTTCCGTTTTTACTTCTTCTGGTACTTGATCGTCTAACATCGAAGCTGGCGTTCCTGGACGAGGACTATATTTAAAAGAATAAGCAGAAGCAAAATTTACATTTTCTATAAGTTTGAGCGTATCTTCAAAATCTGTATTTGTCTCACCTGGATAGCCCACGATAAAATCTGAAGAAAAAGCGATATCGGGACGAGCAGTTCTGAGCTTTTCAATAATCTCCAAGTAATAGACTGCCGTGTGCTTACGATTCATTAACTTAAGAATACGATCCGAACCGGACTGTATAGGTAGATGTAAATATGGCATAAGCTTTTCAATATCTCGATGAGCATTGATCTGATCTTGATTTACATCAACTGGATGTGAAGTAACATAGCGTATTCTTTGCAATTCAGGAATGTTTGAGAGATATTTGATTAATTTTCCAAGTGACCATCCCTCTTCCTGACCGTTAGAAAATGTTCCATGATATGCATTTACATTTTGGCCAAGTAATGTGATTTCACGTATCCCCTTTTCAACAAGCCCACATGCTTCTTCATAAATATCTTGAACTGGCCGCGAATATTCAGCACCTCTTGTGTAAGGAACAACACAGAAATGACAAAATTTATCACATCCCTCTTGAATTGAAAGAAAGGAGGTTACGCCAACGATATCAGTAGCTTCAGGTAGAAAGTCAAATTTACTCTCAACAGGGAAATCTATTTCTAAAATCCCTCGGCCAGCTCCTTTTACTGAAGATGTTTTTCTTTCTATTTCAGCTAAAATTTGAGGAAGTCGATGGTAACTTTGAGGCCCCACAATGACATCAACGTAATTTGCACGTTTAAGAATTTCTTCGCCTTCAGCTTGTGCAGTACAACCTGCCACGGCAATAACCATGTTCTGATTATTTAATTTACGTTCTTCTTTATATTCCCTGATGCGACCTAGCTCAGAATATACTTTTTCACTTGCTTTTTCACGGATATGGCAAGTATTCAGAATAACCATATCAGCCGCTTCAGGTGTTTCGGTAATTATAAAACCTAAAGGTTTCAACAAGTCTGCCATACGTTCAGAATCATAAACGTTCATTTGGCATCCATAAGTTTTAATATATAACTTTTTTTGCTTATTTATCGCAGGCATTTTTAAATGTAAATTTTCTAGTGTTTTATTAATACTCTATTATTAAATAAATTAATAATAAAAAAGCGCGGCGTTAACATACCCCGCGCTTTTTTCATTAAACCTACTAAAAACTAGGCTGCTTCAGCTTCACGTCGTTTACGACCGAGCCCTATTTTCATTGCCAAAAAGCTTCTTTGCTTAGCATAATTTGGTGCAACCATTGGATAATCTGGACCAAGACCCCATCTTTCACGATATTGTTCTGGTGTCATATTGTAAGCTGTTTTCAAATGACGTTTTAGCATTTTTAATTTTTTACCATCTTCTAAACATACAATATATTCATCATTAATTGATTTCTTAACAGGAACAGCTGGCTCAGGACGATCAACAAAACCAGATGCCTGACCCGTGAGTTCATTTAAAGTTAAAGAAACTTGCTTAAGTAGGCGAGGAAGCTCATTAATATCCACGGTATTATGAGAAACATAAGCAGAAACGATATCAGTTGTCATACTGAGCAACTCAAAAGATTGAGTATCATTTACGGGCTTATTAAGAGAGTTTGTCATTGTATTTCCTTTCTTGTATTTTTACTTATTATTTTCTTTTTATTGCTTTTTTTAGAAAAAAGCTCCTCACTTAACTAAATAATTCCCTTTTTATATATTTGTATCTTTGTCCAATTGTTTAGAATATTATTCTTAAATAATCAAGCAATTTTTTATATATTAAATTCATCATTCAATTTAATTTCTAAAAGTAACGCATCGGCTTGTTTTCCATCATTTAATAAATAATAATTCTTTCGCCGCCCATACGTTTTAAAATCTAAACTTTTATATAATAAAAGTGCTTCTTTATTATATTCATTTACCTCTAAAAGAATTCTCTTAGCTCTTTTAGTCAAAAGCTGTTTTATTGCAGCTCTCATTAATTTGGTTCCAATCCCTTGGCGCCTATTACATTCTGAAACGCTTAAAGTTAGTATTTCTGCTTCATCAATAACATATTGCAAGAAGATAAACCCCAATAGTTCTCCTTGTAATGACATAGCTTTAAAACCAAATGTCCCGGGCATTGATAATAAAACTGTTTCTAGTTCTTTTTCTGACCAAGAACGCATAAAAGTTGAGGCGTGCAAAATTGCTGCTTGCGCACATGTTTCGGATGTAAATGGGCTGATTTCATAATTCATTATTCTTTAGGATAAGTTATATCAGGCAAGCGCAAATAAAACGGTTTTTCGGTATTATAAATATTCGTGTCCAGTTGCTTGAGTGCAAGCTCTATTAAAGTTTCGGCTCTAGGCATTTTAGAAATTATTGAAACATTTGATTGATTATTAACAAAATCTTGAACAAAAGGAGCACCATTGCCAATAATTAAGGTTGGTTTAGATGTCAAGCATTGCACAATCTCGCATCCTTTTAACAATTCAGGCGTATGTTCTTCTAAAGAATATTTCTTACAAAAAAGTTCTTCTCGTAAAGAGTTTAAAACAACATATATCTCTTCATATTTTTGTTTTTCTAAAACTGTCTCAAAAACCCAATCAAAACAATTAAATGTAATTAACGGTATTTTTAAGGCCAATCGGAAACCCCTTGCTAAGGCAAGCCCCACACGTATCCCAGTGAATGAACCAGGGCCCGTAGTTGTTGAAATTAAGTTAAGATCCCTAAAATCCAAATTAACTTCCTTTAAAACATCAGTTATCAACGGAAGCAATTGAGCATCTTGGCCTTTTGTTTCCTTTATTTCACGAAAAGCCAGCTCTTTATTGGAGTTCAGAGCCGCAACGGATAATGAGAAATTTGCACATTCAAACGCTAAAATATTCACGATAAAGCTTATTTTTGGTAAAGTAATGTTTTAATGCTACCACATCAAAGGGTAAAAGACTTTGAAAACTTGTACTATCTAGTTTGATTTAAGTGATTATTGCCTTGAACGCTCAAGACCTTACTTAAGTTTTAAATAATATTAAAAAACCAGTTACAAGCTCATTGGGAAAAGGATGCTTGTAACTGGTCATGTATTAAGAAAACTTACCTAAATTAGTAAGAATTTCGTCCACCGAAATCTCCGCCCCTTGAAAAAGAGCGTCCGCCACCATCACGTGGGCCTCTATTATTAAAGCGAGGGCCACTACTGCTACGACGTTCACCACCTTCTCCGCCTGCACCAGCAATGTTTACTTTTAAGGTGCGACCTGAGAAATCTTTTCCGTCATAATCAGCAATTGCTTTTTTTGCATCAGCTTCGTTAACCATTTTTACGAACCCAAAACCACGTGAACGACCTGTGCGGTGATCTTTAATCACTTTTGTAGATTCAACCGGTCCTATTGCTTCAAAATAAGACGTTAAATCTTGCTCAGATGTTGTAAAAGACAAGTTGCCAACAAACAATTCATTATTCATACTTTTTCTCCAGTCAGATTCCAAAAACCATCTCCTACAAACACTCCCTGCAAGGCTTTTGGATTGCCAAGAAGGCCATACGACTGGACATGGACTCTGATTTAGTTATACAGTCTAAACCATTATAGACTTTTATAATATAGGCTAAAAATTGTTTAAAGTCAAGGTTAAGAGTCTGCTTAATGCAAGTAAATTATCTCCGTTTTCTTTGTAAAAGCTTTTTACTTAATTTCTGCTTTAAACACTTGAATTAATAAATAAAATATAAAAAGACATGCGTACTTAAAAGATAAAAAATTTTGTAAATTTGGGCTATTTTTTAAAAAAAATCTTTAAACTAATTTACTCTTTCAAATTTCAAAAGTTCTGCCTATAAAACATCTATATATAATTACATTTAATGGTAAACCTCATGAAATCTAGATTTTTCTCTGCAATCACTTTAAGTGTGGTCGGTATAGCTCTTTCCTACTTAACAGCTTGTAATAATGATTCAACGCCTTCTTCTAAAAGGGAAATTATTCGTTTAGCAACATCCGCAGATAATCCTCCTTTTGAATTTCATCAGACAACCACAAATCAGATTACTGGATTTGATATTGAACTTGCTTATGCATTAGCAGAAGAATTAAAGGTAGACTTGCAAATTCAAGATATGGATTTTGTCTCTATTATTCCGGCGTTGCTTTCTGGGCGAGCAGATTTTGCCATGGCAACACTTTCAGTGACGAAAGAAAGAGAAAAAATAGTTACCTTTTCAGACGTCTATTATACTGCACAACCCGCTTCTATTAGTTTAAAAACCGTCACCTTCTCGAACCCCACACATTTTGAGGGTAAAAATATTGGCGTTCAATTAGGATCATCCTATGAACAAATGATGAAGAAAATAGCTCAAGAAGTAAAAGATATTAAACTTCGTCCCTTAAATAAGATTGGTGAAATCATTCAAGAACTTAAGACGGAACGAATTGATGCTGCCGTAATTGATATTGAACCTGCAAAAGCTTATGTAAAAAATAGTCCTGACTTGCATACTAATCTCATTGAAGGTTATCAAGAAAGTTATGCAATAGCATTTCCGAAGAATTCAGTTTGGACAAAGAAATTTAATCAAGCATTAATAGTACTGAAAAAAAATGGCAAGCTTGATAAATTAATCGCTAAATGGTTCGCTAATAACGTCTCATGAGTTGCTTTTAATTATTCTCGATCTTAACGAGCAGATTAAGCTCTTCGATACTTTTAGTGTCTATTGTCGTTGAAAACCAAGCATTTAAAATTTCTTTTGCAAGAGCTGGACTTAACAATCTATTTGAAAGGGCTAAAACGTTAGTACTGTTCCAAAGGCGCGCCCCTTTAGCTGTTTCAGAATCAATACATAAGGCTGCACGAATACCCTGAATCTTATTTGCTGCTCTTGCTACTTGAACACCTGTCTCAACCCAAGAAGCTTCTTTCAATGTTTTTAAAGCTCCAAAAAGTTTTACTTCATGACCTCTTGATTCTAAGTTTTTAAGGATGATTTGGTGAAAATCATAAACTTCGTCACTACCAACAGCGATTTTCATTTTATGCTTCTTGAATTAGCTAGAAACTTTCTCATTATAATGTTTTGCAGAATTTTTTAAATAAGCTTTCTCATACTTAAGACGATTCTCTTTAGTGAGCCTTACTTTAAGATGAATTTTTTCATCATGATCTTGTCTCTCTAAAATTTCGCCATGTTGGTATAACCAAGCAATTGCCGCTCCTTTAGTACTTTCAATCTCTACTGTAAAAATATCTAAAGATGCTGCTAATTTATGGTCAATAAGCTTGAGGAGATTATCGATCCCATCTTTTGTTAAAGCAGAGAGTGGAATTCCCTTTTCAGGAGAGTATACTGAAAAATGCATTAAGCTTTCTGACGATAATAGATCAATTTTGTTTAAAACCTCAAGCATACAAGGATTATCGTCCGTTTCTATTCCTAATTTTTTTAAAACCTCTAATACATCTAGCTTTTGTTGTTCGGTTTCAGGATGACTAACATCTCTTACATGGATAACTAAATCAGCTTCTAGAACTTCTTCTAAAGTAGCCCGAAAAGCTGCAACAAGTTGTGTCGGAAGTTCTGAAATAAAGCCAACCGTATCAGAGAGGATAATATCTCTTCCAGAAGGTAACCGAACCTGACGCATTGTTGGGTCTAAGGTTGCGAATAACAAATCTTTTGCAAAAACTTCAGAATTTGTAAGAACATTAAATAATGTAGATTTTCCGGCGTTAGTATAGCCTACAAGCACGACAATAGGATATGGAACTCTTTTTCTTGCTTTGCGATGTAACTCGCGTGTACGAACAACTTTTTCGAGCTCTTTCTTTATTTTAGAAATTCGCTCACTGATAAGGCGTCGATCTACTTCTAATTGGGTTTCACCTGGTCCACCAATAAACCCTAATCCTCCTCGTTGCCTTTCTAGATGAGTCCAACTTCGTACAAGGCGACTTTTTTGATACAAGAGTGCAGCAAGTTCGACCTGCAAACGTCCTTCTGCAGTTTGAGCCCTTTCACCAAAGATCTCTAAGATAAGTCCTGTTCTATCTATAATCTTTGTTTTCCACAATTTTTCAAGATTACGTTGCTGAATAGGGCTCAAGCTTGAATCAATAATAACAAGCTCAGCTTGATGCACAGAAACAATCTCTGAAAATGCTTTTATTACTCCCTCTCCAAATAAAGTCGAGGGCTTGATTGATCTTACGTTTATTATTTCAGCATGAACAATATCTAAGCTAATTGCTTCAGCGAGACCTTTAGCCTCTGTCAATCTAAGATTTGGATCTCTATTTGAACCCACATTATGTCTAAAGTTGGGATGTAATAGAATTGCTTTTTGTAATATTTTTAAGGACCCAGAAGATTCTTTAATTGCCACAGATGAACCAAATATTAACCTTCGTTATCTACATTCTCTGCATCGAATAATTGCACTGGATTAGTCGGCATTATTGTTGATATTGCGTGTTTATAGACAAGTTGAGAGTGTGCGTCTCTTCTTAACAAAACTGAAAAATTATCAAACCACGTAATGATACCTTGTAACTTTACACCATTTACAAGAAATAAAGTTACAGGATTTTTATTCTTACGTAAATGATTCAAAAACGTATCTTGCAAATTACTTACCTTATCCGAAATCATATGTTAACCCCATGTTGCTCTAGACGTTTGCCTCCTTTACTACTAATAGTTATGATTTTTATAAGGGGCTTTTTTTCAGAAGGCCTCGATAACGCCCTATTATTCACAATTCCTAAGTGGAGATTTTTCCTTTTATTCAAATGCATTAATTTTAAAATATATAAACATAACAATTATAGCCTATATTACACATATACTTTAATTTTTTATTCTACATTAATTCAGGAATGTCCTCCTTTGGCTTATAATGCTTCAATAAACTAAATAACTTACATTATTATGTCTAGTTTTTCTTGAATCATATTCACCATCAATGGATGAAAAATAATTATTCTATTTTAAAAAGTCAACTTATTTTCTTAAACATACATCATTTTGTTCTTAAGTACTGAAAAGATTCTCACAATAAGATAATAAAACTTTAATGAATGCTAGGCCCGTACTAGTGTTTTTAACTTTTTTAGCTAACTTTGATTATAACTTCTTTCCAAGAAACTTTTGATTCACTTAGTTAGATTAGAACTTATGAGAAAAAAAATTATTTAAAATTTAGAAATTTTTTATGAGAAACTAGTGAATATAAATAATGATCTAAGTCTCTTTAGATTAACTTGATTATTCTATTAATATTTTTAATTTTGCAAAAAATGCTTTAGCAGATAGAAATCCATCTTAAGCTTTTATACGTATTCAAAAGCGAGAAATCGTCATTTTGGTAAAAGATAGCTTATTATTAATATTAGACAAATAATAAAGTTGTATAATATTTTTAAAGCTGTTGTATTAACGAGAAGTCTTATTTTAAAATACACATATTAAAAGTATATTATACTTTTTAATATTTAAACTTATTAACTATATAAAATAATATTATACGTTCTAAGAAAATCAAAATTAAAATAGCTTTAAACAGATAAAATTATTTACTAGCTTTGTTGGAATTTAAAGAAATACCTTAAAAGTTACATAAATAATTTATCCTCTTTTCATTCTATAGAATTATTAGAACTTGTTTTTAAAGCTTCTTCGACTGCTTGATCCAAGTCTTTTTGTGTACATAACCCTAACGTTACTGGATGTCTAGGCTTAATACTTAACGCTTTTTTGTGCGTTTTATTACGAATTGATTCAATCGTCGCTTTCGTCGTACCTAGAAGTCGACATAACGTCAAATCATTCATTTGAGGATAATTTTTCAGAACCCACGCAATCCCATCAGGTCGATCTTTACGTAAAGACACTGGCGTGTAACGACCTTTTTTAAAATTTCTATCTAATATTAACTCATATTCTTTAAGTGTTAAATGCTTTGTTGAATCTTCTTCACACCGTTTAATTTCTTGAGGCGTTAACTGATTATTAACAAGGGGATCAAAAGGCACTAATCCAATACCAATCTCTCCATCTGCAATAGCTTGCACTTCAAGAAGATGCAATTCACAAAATGCAGCAATTTGTTCAAATGTTAATGTTGTATTTTCAATCAGCCATAGTGCTGTTGCTTTAGGCATTAATGGAACAGCCATTTTTTTTCCTTTCTTACAAAGAATAATCACCTTTATTTGGTGATAATCTTTCTCTTATAATTTTACAACTAATTAGATAGTACTGTTATACACCGCGATTAACTTGCATCTCCAAGACAAATACCTAAACCTCTCGCAGTTTGAACGAAAATTCCTTCAGGATCAACGGCTCTGTTTTGAGCAATTGCTTCAAGAATAGGTACATCGACTACATTACGGTTCTGCCAAGCAACCATTCGATCAAATTTTTTCTCTGCAATTAGATCAACAGCCTTTACACCGAAGGCTGAAGCCAAAATGCGATCAGCAGCATCTGGTTGGCCTCCTCTTTGCACATGCCCTAGGACCATAAACCGAGTTTCTGCTCCTGTCAGGCGTGTAATTTGATCACTTAAATAGTGCCCTATGCCACCATACCTTTCTCGTCCAGAAAGATCTTTGATCTGCACAGGTTGTCCTTCTTCAGTTTTAACAGCTTCAGCAACAACAACAAGCGCAAAATTACGACCACGTTTTAGAAGTTTATTTATTTTGCTCTGCACGTGTTCTAATTTGTAAGGAATCTCAGGAATTAATATGATGTCTGCTCCGCCTGCAATTCCTGCCGTTAAAGCTATATGTCCGGCGTCTCGTCCCATTAACTCTAAAACCATTACACGATCATGACTTGCAGCCGTTGGTTGCAAACGGTCTAGGGCTTCCATCGCCACGTCTACAGCTGTCATAAAACCAATAGCTTGATCCGTACAATCTAAATCGTTGTCAATCGTTTTAGGAATAGCCACAAAAGGAATTCCTCCTAAACGACAAATTTCATGGATAATTTTTAAACTTCCATCCCCACCAATGCCAATAAGAGCGTCCAATCCTAGCATTCGGCATCCTTCAACAACTTCCATTGAGCGGTCTTTAAGAGAACCATCTTGCATTGGAAATGCAAAGGGATGACCTTTTGTTGTTGTTCCTAAAATGGTTCCGCCTTGATGGAATACGCCTCCTTCAAATACTTTAGCCGTCAATATTTGATATTCTACAGGACGATTCAAAAGACCTATCGTCCCATGGCTGATTCCAAAAACTTCCCATCCATATCCTTCGGTTGCTCGCACAGTTACTGCTCTTAAAACAGTATTTAACCCTGCACAATCCCCACCACTCGTTAATATTCCAATTTTTTTTGTCATTGTTTTCCAATTATTTCTATTGAACAGACTATTCAGAACCTATCTCATTTGCTATAACATGCGCAAGATGACTTAAAAAATTTTTATGAATATGGTATTTATAAAGTAATTAATCGCGAGTACGGAAGCTGATGGAATCAATAGATATTGTAAAAATGCAACTTGAGAAAGTTACTGAGGAACATCGCGAACTTGATCATTTGATCGATAAAATGATGGAAGAACGTATCGTTAACCAAATCGCTGTTCAGCGACTTAAAAAACGAAAATTACTTTTAAAAGACCAAATCTTAAGACTAAAAAGTCAATTACTTCCTGATATTATTGCTTAATAAAAATAGAAAAAATGGCGCGCCCTGCAGGATTCGAACCTGCGACCTGCGGCTTAGAAGGCCGACGCTCTATCCAGCTGAGCTAAGGGCGCATAAATATATAGTCGTATCACTTGCCGGCAATCTAATCGAGAAATAGATAGAGGTAAAGGAAATTTGCATAAAAAAATACCCTAGAGAATTTTTAGGGTATTTTTGACTTGCTAAAAATTGCTTTAAGAAGCGACAGCAATAGGTTATGAAGCTCTTTCACCATCAATCCTCAAATCTCTAAGTTCATTCAGATCAATGCCTGACTTAGGAAGTCTTAGACTTTGTCTTTCTTGAATTTCAAGCTTTCGTTTTGCGATATACGTTTTAAATCCCTCATCCGTTTGGACAAACTGTGCTGCTAGCTTCTTCATTAGTGCAATAGATTTAGGGCTTATATCAGCAAGATCAATGTTAAAAGGCAATTTTATATTAAAATAATTATAATCTTGAACATCACCTATATCCTGATGCTCTTTCATAGCTTTTCTCGTATTAGCCATTTGATTTTTGAACATCATATCCATATTATTAGCTGGACTTACGAAGGCCCATAAACCAGCTCTTACATGGGGTTTATAAGCATCTGTTTCTCCCGTTCCTAAAGTCATAATACTTGGCTTTTTACCAGGATTAAATCGACGATAATCTCTTAAAGCGTACTCACTAGGATCGTTCGCAGAAAATCCACCATCTCTGGCAACAAAGGAACCATTCTTTGTTTTTATTTCTCTTGCATCAAAATATGTAGTTGCAGCACTTGTACCTCTCCCTGCATCTAACATTGAAACTTCAGGATGCGATGCACTTGACAGAAGAATACCTTCCTGCGTGTCTGCATTTTGAACAACTACACCCACAGGGACTTTTACATCTGCAAGTGTTGCATCCCCCACTTGCTCTTTAATAACAGCTTCAAGCTCAGTCGCATCAAACGCTGAGCGATAAAGTCCTAAAGGATTCGTAATATAATCCCAATAACTCCACGAAAAGATTCTATTACCATTATTTAGATAAACATCAAGAACTTCACCTGCAGACATCCCACGTGCTAGCATAAGAGCGGCGAGACCACCCGTGGATGTCCCATAAATGCCGCCTTTGAAAAGTTCAAATGTTTTTAATCCTGTTTCTTCTTCAATTGCCTTAAGCTGCATTAATTCAAGAATACCGCGGAAGCCGCCTCCATGTAGAGTCAATATATGGTCATGTTCTTCTTGAGGTTCAATTTTTACAACTGGTTCTGACGTTTTGACTTTACTTTTTTTCAGCTCTTCTTTTTTAAGTTCTTTTTCTAAAAGAGCTTGTTGAGCACCAGCCTTAACATCTTTTTCAAGTTTTTCTTCAATATCGTGAACACTTTTCGCAAGTTCTTTAACTTTTTTCGTCAGCTTTTTAGTCGACTTGCCTGCTTCTTGAGCCTTCTCTAACTCAGCATGTGCTTGCATAGATTTGGTTAAAGATTCTTCATATTGTGCTTCATGCCTTTTATAGGCTTCAATTTGCTTTTTGGAAACAGGTGTTGTTGACTCACTTGTCTGGCCTTCTTGAAAGTTTTGTCCATAAGTACCTGATTGAGAAGACCCCACCATTATCCTTGGCATGGCTTCTCTAGTCTCTTCTTGAAGATCAGTACCTCCAGATCCTCCAGCATAAGCTCCTCCCATTAATAAAAGAGAAGCTAATCGCGCAATAGCATAAGTTTTTAAAGATATGTTTGCTTGCTTTGAGTCTTTTTGTGTTTTCATTTCAGATCTCCTTCATTTGACCATTAAAAGTTTTTTGGTTCTTTAATTCCTAGACCTATTGATAAAAAAATTAAAGTGATGTTCAAATGCATTATTTGCATTAGTAGATTGCACAAATCTCACTAAAATATAAAAAAATAAGTCTTAACAAAAAGTTACAGCTAGAAAAAACACTTTTTAAATTCAATAAATAGATGAATTCAATATTTGTTTTAAACTGAAACTTAAGAAGAAAGCCCCTTGGATCAAAGAGGCTTTTTTACTTAAGCAGCAACCTTAAAACCTGCAGTTATAACTTTTTTAATTGTTTGGCCACAAAGAACTTGAATCATTTGATCAAAGTATTCTGTCTCTGTTGCTTTGTGAGCTTGGTTAATCAACATTTGAATGTATTTTGGACTTGTATCATCAAGTTCTGCTGTATAGCCCGCAGCGATTTGGAACTGAAGACGGAAATAATTTTTTCTTTCTTTCATTTCTTCTTTCATGGCTGCGTGAACTTCTGCGCCTGCTGCATCCATAAAATAACCAGGAAGGTTTGCAGGGCTTCCAAATCCAAACATTCCTGCATCACGCTCAAGCACAAGAGCATCAGCTTCTCCTGTTCCAATTGAAACAATTTGAATTTTACGCTTGTGATTCTCTCCAAAAGCACCTTCTTTTAAAAGGCGTTTTGCATAAGCCTGTGCAAGTTTTGTTGGATTATTAGCAGATACTCCACCATCAACAAACTTATGCTTTGTAGCTTTTTTATCTTTATTTCCAAAAAGATCGTTATCAGAAATATTTTTTCCTTTGAAGAAGCTTGGGGCTGCACTTGTTGCACGTAGTCCTTTTGTAACCTCAAGCTCACCTGCTGGTAGTGCCATCCTATCATGATTAATTGAATCACTACTGGTTGTCTCGCTTGTAAGAAGATGTGTCCTACGCGTTTTATCATTATAAGTAGTCACAGCAATACGAGTTTTAGCATCTTTCATTTTTTTGTCGCCAACGCGCCTTTTAATTACTTTTTTAAGTCCATCTGAGTTGTATTTAGCCCCGATAATTCCGCCAAACCAACGTTTTTTAAAAATTTCTGGAGCATCTTCTTTATAAATATTAACAAGCTCATTACCACTCAATCCCATACCAAGAGCTGTCGCAATAATACCACCAGTCGAAGTGCCAACCACTAAATCAAACAATTCGTGAAGCGCCTTTCCTGCAAGTGCCTTTACACGAGCCTCTATGACACTTAAAATCTCAGCAACGCCTACACCACGAATTCCACCCCCATCTAAAGAAAGGACTCGAATTGGGCGATTTCCTTCATCTTCTTGAACTTTTCCTTGCTGCGCCCCCATATCAGCTTGCTTTAAAGTACTTTGAACTAAAGCGTCAAATTCTGGACCTTGTTGATGGCTTTGAGGTGCAACCATAACATGACTATGGTCGGTAAATTCATCTTGCAGCATTGGAGAGTTACCTCCGGCATAAGCTGTTCCCATTAAAAGCAAAGAACCTAATCTTACTGCGGCATATATTTTAAGAGTGTTAGGGTTTCTCATTTAAAACTCCATATTGTTGTTACTATCTTCACTTTACATATAGGCAAAAATAATGAAGTTTCAATTACAGCTATCGCATGCATACGCTGCATTTTTTACATATGGCAGTTTTAAAGGAAAAATAAGATTAAATTTGAACTTTAAAGTTAGTTTAAGGTTTACAAACTTTCAAATTTCAAGGGTTGATTAAGGCAACAAAGCTTGCTATAAAAAGGCATTATGAGTGGCGTGGCGTAAAATTATTTTAAATTTTAGGGCATGCCTATCCACTCACTATATTTATTTCAATTGATTTATAAAAGGAATGAAAATGCCCAAGCTCAAAACCAAAAGTAGCGTTAAAAAACGCTTTAAGTTGACTGGCACAGGTAAAGTTGTAATGGCTCAAGCCGGTAAACGCCATGGTATGATTAAACGTACACAAAAAATGATTCGCAATGCACGCAGAACAACCGTGATGTGCGAGCAAGACGCTAAAATCATTAAACGTAACTTTATTCCTTACGGACTTTAAAAGGAGATACCCATGGCCCGTGTAAAAAGAGGGACAACAACCCACGCTCGACATAAAAAAATTATTAAGATGGCTTCTGGCTATTTTGGCCGTCGCAAAAATTGTTATCGCACAGCTATTCAAGCCGTTGAAAAAGGACTTCAATATGCTTATCGCGATCGCCGTACGCGCAAACGCAATTTCCGTGCTCTATGGATTCAGAGGATTAATGCTGCTGCACGTCAATTCGGCCTTACATATTCACAATTCATGAACGGTGTTCATAAAGCTGGAATTGAAGTTGATCGCAAAGTTTTAGCTGATCTGGCTGCTCGTGAACCTCAAGCTTTTGAAGCGATTGTAAATCAAGCAACTAAAGCTTTAGCCGCTTAATCCATTTATTTTCTATCTTAAAAACCCCTTTTTTTTAATAAAAAGGGGTTTTTTCATTTCAAACAAAGTAAAAATTTCAAAAAATTATTTTTTATAATTTAAATAAATGTAATACGTTGAAGTGAAAAAAGAAAAGATGAACCAGCAAGTTAGGGGAGGGAATATAGAGAAGCTAGCTGGTTCACGTTATCAATATATACTTATCCTAATTTAGTGTCTAATGTTTATTTTGAATATTTGATATGCGTACAATGCATTTCGTTATAATTTGTTAATACTTTAATAAGTATTTATTAGACATACTATATTATTAAAACAGATAAATTTATTATGAATCATGTAATGAACCTTGAACTCTTAAAAATTTTTCATATTGTTGCTTTAGCAGGAAATATAACTAAAGCTTCACGCGTCCTTAACACAAGTCAATCTTCTTTAAGCCGCGCAATTCAATTATTAGAACATCAACTGAAAGTACAACTTTTTAAAAGGAACCCTCGCGGCCTTACCCTTACAAGTGATGGAAAAAAAATCTTTCAATATGCTGATAAATTAATTCATGATAATGAAGAGTTTTTAAGAAGCTTTTACAATAATGATAATGAAATTAAAGGTGACCTTAAAATAATTACGACACCTTTTCTAGCTGAACTTGAATTAATAAACCATTTATTACCGTTTCTCGAAAAATATCCTCAATTGGATTTAGAGATAAAGACAGTTTCTGACTCTTTTGACACAGAAGATGCTGATGTCGCAATAAGGTCTTTCATTCCTTATCGCCCAGATCTTGAACAACGCCCCCTCTTCACCCACCATCATAAATTATGGGCGAGTTCACAATACTTAGAAAGATTTAGTGTGCCTCAAACGCCTCAAGATTTAGATCATCATCGTCTATTAGTTTTTAGTTTAGATAAACAAAAATCAATTTTATATGGAGATTGGTTAACCTGGCTTTTATATGCCGGCAGTACTTCAGGTCGCCCTAGAAAGCCATTTCTACAGTTTACTTCCCAAAGTGGCCTCTTAAATGCGGCTTGTAAAGGCTATGGAATCTTACAATTCCCTCAAGAATGGATTCATTTAAGAAAGGCTGAATTAGTCCAAATTCTACCGCAGCTTGAAGGCCCTCAAATAGAAGTCTTTTATGTTTTTAATAAACGAAACACGAGCGCTCAAAAGATTGATGCTCTTTATAAACATTTACAAGCTTCTCTTAAACAAAAGTTTAGTTTGTAAATTTATAAGAAGAGACTTCTTTTATAGAAAAACGCATCATGATAAATTCTCTAGCTTGTACATCTATATAGATTTAAGGTCATTCCTATGAACATCCAACAAAAAGCAGAAGACTTTATTCAAACGTCTCCCTGTTTTCATATTCTTCAAAGTCATGGTCCGATTTATTTTACGGGAAGTTATTTTCTAAATACCATAACATGGCATGATATTGATGTTCAATTAAGCTTTGAACATAACCATAATCCAAAAGACATTCTGAGCCATATCTGCGCTGCACTCATTAAAGAAAAAGACATTAAAAGAGCACAGTATATTGACTTTTTTAATTACCCTCGCCCTCCGATGACCAAAGGTTTTTGCCTTAGCATGATGGCTTTTGATCCATCTATACAAGATTTCTGGAAAATTGATTTGTGGGCGCTTGATCAATTAACTTTGAAAGCAAATCAATTAGTTATGGCTGAGCTTAAAAATAAAATGACACCACAGCATCATACTTTAATTATGGCTTTGAAAAATGAATGGACAAGTCTTTATGGGCGCCCTCCTAAAATGGTAAGTTATTATCTTTACCAAGCGGTAATTCTCCAAAACATGAAAAATAAAGAAGAAATAATTTACTTTCTTAGAAATAACAATGTAAATATATAGTTATCCCATAATTTACAATTTAATATTAAATAAAAAAATAATTGTTACTTTAAATTAACTATAATTTAATACTTATGATTTATTTTTTACTTTAATACGAATAGTTTTTTAAAGTAAAGGGGAGAATTAACATGAACTTTAGAAAAAATGTTTTATTACTGACCGCCCTAAACCTTACAGTCATAAATGGACCATTAAAGGCTGTTTCGGAATTTGATCGCTTAGAGATCTCGAATAAACCTAAAATCACTGCAAGATGCGAGTACACACCCAATAAAACGCTACGGATCAAGTTTTCATATCAAGATATTCAAGAGATTAATCAAACAAAATCATGGCCTTATCGTATTGCAAAAGCAGGCGCTAAAGTTGTTGGCGCTATTGCAAGCCCTATCCTTTTTGAAGCTCCTTTAAGTAAGTATGCTTTAGATAGTGTTGAAACGGCTGTTTTTTCAGCAACAGGAAGCCAATGGCTTGCTAAATCTGCACGACTAGGAGCTTCTGAAACAGTGTTTCCAGTTGTAAGAGATAGCACTGCAATTGTCGGTTTTAGATCCCCGGATGTCCTTGAAGAAGGTGTCAAAGCAACCGAAAAACCTAGCTCTAAAAACATTTTTAACTTAGCAAAAGAAGTTTTAGAAACTGGCGTTAAACTTATCACAACCCAAGTCGCTGATTACTATTTAAATACGCCTATCACGACAATTTCTGCAAATACGGCATATTACGGTGTCCTATTCTTTACAGGTGATAATGTGCTTGCTTCCGCTTCCTTCAAAGGCGTTGAAAACTTTATGTATTACACAGGTACAAGTAACCTGATTGCAAAAGTTATAGGATATACCGTTCCTGATCTCGTCTCTGGCTCTTTAAATGTTGTAAAGAGCTGGTGGAATGGTAGAGGTTGGTAATTAAAACATTAAAATTTTTTAAACAGGATAAGATTAATTTAGGAATATGAGGTGCAACCATGAAATGTAAAATAAAATTGCTCGCTGTCATCATGCTTAGTCAAACTTCCTTAAATATGCCCTTGCATGCTGCACGTCTTTTAGAGCCTCTAGACACGCCTTCTCCAACACCACACTTAAAGACTCTTAAAGAACTTAAATCTGATGACCTCTTAACAAAGACTCAACTTTCAAAAGATGCCTTAGGAGATCATAGCTCTTCTTCTTACAACAACATAAAAAGTTCTGTATTCTATAGTATAAAAGTTTTGAGTGGCATTGGAAGCTCTATGATATATGAAAAATATTTATCTCATTATACGATTCCAGTCAGAATATTTGCGAATGTTCCCCGTTTTGGAGCTGCTTTGTTTGGGTATACCCTGCCCGACATGATTGATTCGGCAACAGGGTTTTCTCAAAAGCCTAGCACAGGTTCTGAGCCATTTAGCGCTATTTTAAAAAACAGCCTTACAAGTGCGGGTACATATATGGGGAACTATATTCTCTCTCTATCTGCTGATGAAGCTTTTGCACAAATGGCCTATCATGGTACTTTGCTTTGGACAGCCGATCCTTTGCTTGCAAATGCTTCTTATCAAGGTGCTAAAAATTTAACCTACTATACGAGTGCAACGCCTACCTTAATTAAAGCCGCAAAAAAAGCTGGCTCTTCTATCCTTTCAAATGCAATGAGCGGCGCAAAAAAATGGTGGTTCGGAAAGGCTGCCTAAAAGCTCCCAAAAATCAAGGATAATTATTTGATTTAGTTAGTAATTTTTTTAGTACATTTTTCATTTTTTGCTTCTAAAAATACAACTTCTATGCTACAGTATAAAAGTAAGGTTAAGAGCGCACCTTACAAGATTTGTAATAAAAATTTACATAAATAAGAAAGTTGGGGGCTGTTTTGTCACTCATTTGCTGACATTTTAAAAATCTATGGCATAATCGCACCACCTTTATTGATAACAGGATAAGGAAATGAATGAACTTAAATTCATTGCTGAGCGTTTGCTCACGCAAATAAACAATGCTTCTACACTTCAAGAGCTTGAAACGATTCGTGTTTACTCTTTGGGTAAGCAAGGTGAGATTTCACTTCTCATGAAGACTTTAGGGTCTCTCACCCCTGAAGAACGTAAAGAACGTGGCGCTCAACTAAATGCTGTGCGGGATCAAATTACCGCGAGCTTAGAAGCAAAAAAAGAAATACTCGAGGCTTCTCAACTTCAAGAACGTCTTGAGAAAGAGAAAATTGATATTACTTTGCCTACACGTCCGCAAGCATTGGGCACGATTCACCCGATTTCTCAAGCGATGTTCGAAATGATTTCAATCTTTAAAAATATGGGCTTCTCTGTTGCTGAAGGTCCTGATATCGAAGATGACTTCTACAATTTCACAGCGCTTAATATTCCGCAAGAGCACCCTGCCCGTCAGGATCATGACACTTTTTATTTGCCGCCACTTGAGGCTGGAAAAGAAAGACGTGTTTTAAGAACGCATACCTCGCCGGTACAAATTCGAACAATGCTTAATAAAAAGCCCCCGCTTCGAATTATTGCTCCAGGGCGCGTTTATCGCAGTGATTATGATGCAACCCACACACCAACCTTTCACCAAATTGAAGGATTATACGTTGCAGAAGGCGTTCACATGGGGCATTTAAAAGCGTGCCTTCAAACCTTCTGTGAAAAAATGTTTAATCAACCCCAGCTTCCTTTACGCTTTCGTCCAGGATATTTTCCTTTTACAGAACCTTCGGCGGAAATTGATATTGCTTGTTATCGTAAGGATGGGCAACTGATTGTAGGACCAGGAGAAGATTGGCTAGAAATTTTAGGATGCGGCATGATTCATCCAAAGGTCTTGGAAAATTGCGGGATTGATTCAACAAAGTACCAAGGCTTTGCTTTTGGAATGGGAATTGAGAGAGTTGCGATGCTGAAGTATGGCATTCCTGACTTACGCTCTTTTTACGAAGCCGATCTTAGATGGCTTAGACACTACGGCTTCTCTCCTTTTGAAGCTCTAATGGAAGGAGCATCCGAATGAAACTGGCACTTTCTTGGCTTAAGGAACATCTATTAACACAAGCTCCGCTTGAAGAAATTGTTGAACGTCTCAACCACCTTGGCCTGGTTGTTGATAGTATTCAATACCCTGGAGAACGCCTCAAAGGCTTTAAAATTGTTTCAATAATTGAAGCTAAACCTCATCCTGATGCTGATCGCCTTAAGGTTTTGATGGTTGATACGGGGTCTGAAAAACTTCAAGTGGTTTGCGGAGGTGCAAATGCCCGTCAAGGAATGAAAGGCGTTCTTGCCCTTCCAGGTCTGACCATTCCAAGCAATGGTATGGTCATGAAAATTGCCGCCGTCCGAGGCGTCGAAAGCCATGGCATGATGTGTTCTGAACAAGAATTGGAACTTGCAGACACTTCAGAAGGCATTCTTGAGCTTCCAGAAGAGGCGCCAATCGGTATCGACTTTGCTGTCTATATAGGACTCGACGATCCTATTTTAGACGTTGAAGTAACACCAAATCGCGGTGATTGCTTAGGCGTTAGAGGTATTGCACGGGATCTTGCTGCAACAGGACTTGGTACTCTTAAAGAGCTTAAAGTTCCTATCATTTCAGGAACTTATAAAAGCCCGATTACGGTTTCCCTCGCCCCTTCTCAAGCATGCTCTTATTTCACAGGTCGTTTCATTCGTGGCCTTAAGAATTGTGAAAGTCCACAATGGCTTCAGAAAAAGCTAAAGTCTATTGGAATCCGTCCTATTTCAGCTTTGGTCGACATTACAAATTTCATTTGTTTTGATCGTGGTCGCCCCATGCACATTTTTGATGCTGATAAACTTAAAGGAAATCTTACGGTTAGAACTGCACATACAAATGAATCCTTGTTAGCTCTTAATGATAAAAATTACGCCTTAGATGAGAGTATGACAATTGTTGCTGATCAACAAGGTCCTGTAGCTATTGGGGGTATTATCGGCGGGCTTGAAAGCGGCGCCCAATTAACAACGCAAAATGCGTTTTTAGAATGCGCCCTTTTTGATCCTATTAGCATTACCATGACGGGTCGTAAAACAGGAATTTTAACAGATTCACGCTATCGACTAGAACGAGGCGTTGATCCAGCCATTATTGACGAATGCATGGAACAAGCAACGCAACTTATTCTAAACATTTGTGGCGGTGAGCCAAGCGAAGTTGTTCGAGCTGGAGCACTGCCTAATGCTTCGAGAACTATACATTTTGATTTTAAACGCATTGCGACATTAGGTGGCCTGCATTTACCCGAATCAGAGAGCCGCACTATTCTAGAAAAACTAGGATGCCAGTTTACACAAAATGACGTACGCGTTCCTTCTTGGCGTAAAGATCTTGAAGGAAGTGCTGATCTTGTTGAAGAAATCTTACGTGTCAAAGGGTATGATGCTATTCCTTTAGAAGATTTACCAGTGCCAAGCCCTGAAGAAAAAATGTCCCTTGACGCTAGCGTCAATGTTTCTCAAAAACGTCGTTGGATTGCGAAACGGACGCTCGCTAGCCGCGGATTCTCTGAAGCCTTCACGTGGTCCTTTCTTGCTGAAAAGCAAGCAAAACTGTTTAATGGTGGACTTCCCGTCTTAAAAATCGATAATCCAATTAGTGCTGATCTTTCAGACATGCGACCTTCTTTACTTCCAAATCTTTTGGCAGCGACAGGACGCAATCTTACACGAGGGCTTAAAAGTCCAGCTCTTTTTGAAGTTGGCCATCAGTTTCAAGCTGAAACACAAACGCTTGTTGTTGCCGGTCTTCGCGCAGGCGATATCCAAATAAAGCATTGGACAACTCTTCAACAGGCTGTTGGCTTCTTTGATATAAAAGCAGATATTTTGGCATTATTATCATCATTTGGAGTGGATGCCTCAACACCTCAAATTGTCGCTGAGGCGCCCAATTGGTATCATCCGGGGCGGTCAGCTTCTTTAAAATTGGGGCCAAAGCTTACGCTGGCTTCTTTTGGAGAAATCCATCCTACCATTTTAAAAGAATTCGATTTAGAGGTTCCTGTCGTTGCTTTTGAATGCTTTTTGGAGGCTGTCCCAACCTCTAAGAAAGATTTTCGTAAAAAATCTTTGACTTTAAGTCCTTACCAAGTGGTTGAACGCGATTTTGCTTTTATTCTTGATCATCAGATTCCAGCAGAAAAGTTGCTTTCTGGTCTTCAGAAAATTGATCCGCACTTAATTAAAGAGATCCGTATTTTTGATATTTATCAAGGATCAGGCATTTCAGAAGGTAAAAAGTCGATTGCAATCTCCATTCGACTCGAACCTCAAGAGGCCACCTTGACAGAGGCTCAAATCTCTGATCTTTCTGATAAAATTATTTCGGCCGCACAACAGATCGGAGCCCAGTTACGCACATGACCCTTCAGACGCATATTCGCAATTTCTCAATTATTGCTCATATTGATCATGGAAAATCAACATTGGCTGATCGCCTTATTCAAGTCTGTGGTGGCTTGAGTGAGCGCGAATTGGTTGATCAAGTTCTTGATAGCATGGATATTGAACGTGAACGCGGAATTACCATTAAAGCTCAAACAGTAAGATTAAGTTACAAAGCTAAAGATGGTCAGACATACCAGCTCAATCTTATGGACACGCCTGGGCATGTGGACTTTGCCTATGAAGTTAGCCGCTCCCTCGCTGCTTGCGAAGGCTCGCTTTTGGTCGTTGACGCGAGCCAAGGCGTTGAAGCTCAAACTCTAGCAAATGTGTATCAAGCCATTGATAATAATCATGAGATAATTCCAGTTCTTAACAAAATTGATCTCCCTGCTGCTGATCCTGACCGCGTTAAGAAACAAATTGAAGATGTGATTGGCCTTGATACTTCAGAAGCTGTCTCAATCTCAGCAAAAACTGGAATAGGCATTCAAGATGTCTTAGAAGCTTTAGTGAAGAAACTTCCTGCACCAGATGGTGATTTGGATGCACCTTTGAAGGCATTGCTGATTGATAGCTGGTATGATCCTTATTTAGGCGTCATCATTCTTGTCCGCATTAAAGATGGTGTTTTAAAAAAGGGTATGAAAGTAAAAATGGTGGCCGCAGGTGCCGTTCATCAAGTCGACAGTGTGGGTGTCTTTACCCCCAAAAAGGTCATGGTAGATGTTCTTTATCCAGGAGAAGTTGGCTTCATTACCGCCAGTATAAAGCACGTTGCAGATTGTAAAGTCGGCGATACGATTACTGAAGAAAGACGCCCCACCGAACATCCTTTCACAGGATTTAAACCCAGCATTCCTGTTGTGTTTTGCGGCCTCTTTCCTGCTGAAGCAGATGATTTTGAAAACTTACGGGAAAGCCTTGCAAAACTACGCCTTAATGATGCGAGCTTTAGCTTCGAAGCTGAAAGTTCAGCAGCACTTGGGTTTGGTTTTCGATGTGGCTTTTTAGGGCTTTTGCATCTTGAAATTATTCAAGAACGTCTTGAACGTGAATATGACCTTGATTTAATAACGACGGCCCCCAGCGTTGTCTATCGCATTCGTCTTACAAATGGCGAGCAAATTGAACTCCATAACCCTGCAGATTTTCCGGATGCTGTTAAAATCGATACGATTGAAGAACCTTGGATTAAAGCCACTATTTTAGTTCCTGATGAGCATTTGGGCTCAATCTTGACCTTATGCACCGAACGTCGAGGCGAGCAAATCGACCTTACCTATGTAGGCAACCGGGCCATGGTTGTTTATCGTCTTCCTCTGAACGAAGTTGTCTTTGATTTTTACGACCGTCTTAAGTCTGTCTCTCGCGGTTATGCGAGCTTTGACTATGAAATTGATGAATATCGCGAAGGTGATCTTGTTAAGCTTACCATTTTAATCAATGCTGAACCCGTCGATGCCCTCTCCTGCATCGTTCACCGCACACAAGCTGAAAATCGCGGGCGCGCGCTCTGTGCTCGTCTTAAAGATCTTATCCCTCGGCAACTCTTTAAAATTCCAATTCAGGCGGCTATCGGCGCGAAAGTCATTGCACGTGAAACCATTTCAGCCTTAAGGAAAGACGTTCTCGCAAAATGCTATGGTGGTGACATTTCTCGTAAGCGTAAACTGCTTGAAAAGCAAAAAGCCGGTAAGAAGCGGATGCGCCAATTTGGAAAGGTCGAGATTCCTCAAAGTGCTTTCTTAGCTGCGCTCAGGATGGGTGAGGATTAAGGTTTTATAAGGCGCTTGTGAATAGAAGAAAGATAAATCATGAATCCCGAAGTCTATACACGCCGCCTCAATAATAATGATCTAGAGATTTTTTTTCAGTTGCGACTTGAAGCTTTACAAGATTCTTAGACAAGCTTTCTAACGTCGTATCAAGCAGAAAAATCTCTTGGAATGCATGCCTATACGAATTTATTGACCCAGACAAGTGTGCAAGAGCTTGTTCTAAGAGCCTTTCTAGATCAAACGCTCATAGGTATTCTTGGGCTTTATCAAGGAAAATTAGCTAGTCGTTCCTGAAGTATGAGTTTTTGGAAGATTATGTGCTGCATTTGGCCTGCAGATGTGGTTTGCAAGACCTCATAACTTGCCAGAGCCAAGCCAAAATAAAGAATAAGAAAGCTCTGAGCAGCC